>LSQX01149169.1_pt2 | contig 38933 bp, 34 predicted proteins | sample 654561 | NCBI WGS metagenome assembly LSQX01 (sample SAMN04489861, study PRJNA283612) | anaerobic digester metagenome | isolation source: 4 biogas reactors fed with cattle manure at either 37C or 55C with and... | place: Denmark: Kongens Lyngby | collected 2014 | reverse complement strand
CGCTTTACCGATGCCAAGGGGAAGACCCGGCTGGAGAACCTCAAACCGCAGGTGCCTGCCTCGGCCGTCTATGCGCTTTCGCTCTTTGGACATTGCGTGATGGATGGGCTCCAGTGCTGGGAGATCGGCACCAGCTATACGGAGGAGCTGGAGGATTACTCGGATTGGCATCACGGCGAGGGGATGAAGAAGCGTGAGATTCATGGCAAGGATGTCAGCGTCCAGTATTATATGAAGTACTTTGGCTTCTATAATTACCACGTCCTGGGGATGTGGCAGGCCTCTCAGAACAAGGATATCATCGAGGCCGATACGCCATGGGAGATGCCCGAGCTCAAGAGCGGCAAGAATGACACCTGGCGCGTGGGCGACGAGCGTTACCCGAGCTACGTCAATTACTACCAGGAGCCGTTATCGCGGGTGAAGCTCTCGGCCGACGGCAAGACGCTGCTGGTCGTGGCGTGCAATCCGCATAACAAGGGGAGCGTGGAGCAGGTGAGTGTCCGACGCCCGGGGACGAAGGAAGAGTATTCGTTTGAACTGGTTGGGGATTTCCCGGTCATCAAACGCTTCAGCGTGCCTGCAAAGGCGGAAGCGGCCAAAGAAACGAAGGCCGAAGAATCAAAAGCCGAGAAGGCCGCTCAATAACGGATGATTACTCTGGAGGCCGTGCCAGGAGTTCCGGCGCCTGAGCACGGTCCAGAGCTTCGAGTCCCTTGAGGGCGGGTGCGAAGCCGGGGCTCACCCGCAGCGCATTCTGGAAGGATTCCCGCGCTTTTTCAAACCGTTCAGTCTCCTGGAGCAGCTCGGTGATCAGGTAAAGATAGCCGAGATTGACGTAAGCTTCGGTATAATCGGGGTCGAGCTCCACCGCCTGGAGGAATTCTTTTTCCGCTTTGGCCGGCTGCTGCCTGCGCATCAGAGTGATGCCGTAATTGTTGCGGGCGGCGGCGTTGCGCGGGGCGACTTCAATCGCTTTTTCAAAATGAGCCTGAGCCGGGGCGAGCTCGTTCCTGCTAAGCTGAATCCGCCCCAGGTTGTTATGCGCCTCCGCGTAATCGGGGAAAATCTCCAGCGCCTTCCGGTAAGCCTCTTCAGCCTCGGTGATCCTGTCCAGCTTGGCCAGAGTGGCCCCCATGTTGAAATAGACATCCTCGTTTTCGGGCGCTTTTTCTTTGGCGATCAGGAGCTTCTCCAATGCTTCGGCGTAATTCTCCTGGTGAAAGAGGATGATCGCCTCGCTCAGGTAGTAGTCGGCCGAGCCCGGTTCAAAGATATTGGACTCCATTGGGGCGGTGCCGGTCGGCGGGTTGGTTGAAGCGCCTGTCGCGGTGCCGGTGCCGGTATCTGCCGCCTGGGTCGGCTCCCAACGACCGGAGGCGAACTTCTTTTGCAGAGTCTTCATCCTGCTTTGGCTCCCCAGCCAGGTGGCGAGCAGGGTCGCAAGAATGACCCCGATGATCAGCAGCGGCCGGTACTTGCGCGGCAGAGGGAGCCCGAAGAGGCTGTTCTCCGAGCGCTGGGGCCGTGGTCCGGTTTTTTTTGAAGATTTTGGCTTTCTGCTCATCTCGATTCTCTCGCATTACGATGCTACTGGAGAGGGTAGCCTGCGGCTGTTCCTCTGTCCAGAAGGAAAACCTCCGCTCTTGGATTGGGCGGCGCGGCAGTCGCCTATAAAAAAGATACGGCCCCAGTGAAGGAGCCGTATCCCTGTTGCGTGCAGACGGTATGTCTAAAAAGTCTTACATGGCGGCACGGTAGAACCTGAAGCCTTTCTTGTAAATCTCGGTCTCGTACTCACCGCTGGTATCGACTTCGAACCAGTGGCGGAGATTGGTGCTCTCTTCGAGCCGGTTGCCCGTATAGGTCAGGATGAGCTTGCCATCTCTGATCCGGTAGGTGAGGGTCGGTTCCAGGAGGGGAATCCAGACCGCGGTGTTGTAACCGTTCCAGGTGGGGGTTGTCCAACCGGCCTTGCCTTCCATGTAGAAGAGGAGGGTGTATTCTTTGAAAACAGTTTCGCCTATTTCCGGAGCTTCTCCCTTGAAGTAGGCGGTAGAGAGCATGTTGCCCGCAAAGGCGTTGCTGTCGATGCTGGCGACGTTTTCACCCACGAGCAGATAATGGAGAGACTCGGCATCCAGGAAGGCTCTATCGCCGATGCTGATGACGGTATCGGGGATGACGAGGCTCCTCAGGCTGGTGGCGTAGCTGAAGGCGCCCTGGGTGATATGAGTCAGGCCGCTGCCGATCTCCAGACTCTCCATGCTACTGCAGAAGTTGAAGGCGAAGGGGCCGATGGTGAGGACGCTATCGGGTATCTTCACGCTGGGCAGGTTCATGCAGCCGGAGAAGGCGGAGTTGCCAATATGGGTCACATTGGCGCCGATGACCAGATTGGTCGCGGTGGAGGTGTAGTAGAAGCTCGAGTCGCCGATTCTGGTGACACTGTCGGGAATGACGATGCTTTCCAGACCGGTGCAGTAGTTCAGCGCCCAAGTTTCGATTTCGGTGACGGTGTCCGGGATGGAGAGGCTCGTCATCATGGTGCGCCAACTAAAGGCGTCGAGCCCAATCTGGGTCACCGTGTAGGTGGCCTCACCGGAGCTGACCGTTGGCGGGATGACGATCTCTCCTATGACCTCGGCTTCGGGCACCGAGACCACCGAGACGGTCCCGCTGCCGTTTGGGACATCCTCGCTCAGGATGGTATAGCGGAAGATGCCTTCTGTGAAGGACTCTCCCACCTCTGCACGGGCTTGGCCGGCAGCCAGGAGGAAGGTAAAAGCGATGCCGGCACACAGAGCGTGGCGCGCAAGGCTTTTTTTGCGAATGCTGGTTGTTTTCATAATATTTATGAGTTTATAGCGTTAAAAAGCGAATAAAGTTTCTATTGGACTGCGCGGTAGAACCTGTTGCCGTTGCTGCTCACCTCCACTTCATAGTGGCCGCTCTCATCCACGACGCTCCAATCCGCAAGGTTGGCGCTCTCTTGCAATCTGCCGGCGCCGTAGGTGAGGATGAGCCGGCCGTTTTGGAATTCAAAGCTCACCTTAAGGCTCTCATCCGGAACCCATATCGCGGTGTTGTATTCGTTCCAGGTGGGGCTCGTCCAGCCCTGCTTGCCTTCGATGTAATAGAGGGTCGGCTTTTTATAAAAAACAGTAGGTTCCATTATGGGGGCATTCCCCTTGAAATAAGCGCCCGGCACCGTGACGAAGTAAAAGGCCATATTTTTAATCGAGACAACGCCGCTGCCGATAATGAGGTTTGATAAATTAATTGCTCCATAAAAGGCCCCCCTTTCGATCACGGCAACGCTATCGGGAATGGTCAGGCTCTCGAGGCTCTTGGCTTCATAGAAAGCGTATTCTCCTATATAGGTGAGGGCGCTGCTCAAGTGCAGGTTGGTCAAGCCTGTCAGACCATAAAAGGCACTTCCCTCTATCGTAGTGACAGTGTCGGGAATGGTGAGAGTGGTGAGATTGGTAGCGTGACTGAAGGTGTCCGTTTTTATGGTGATAATCCCGCTGCCCAACTGCAGGTTGAGCAGACTGTTGGCTGAGTAAAAGGCGCTCTCTTCAATATCGGTGACGCTGTCCGGAATGGTAAGAGAAGCCAGCGAGTAGCAGTAGGCGAATGCTCCCTTTCCTATTTTTTTTATATGTTCCGAGACAGTCAGAGCGGTCAGGTTAGTCGAGTTGATAAAGCCTCTATCGACGATCTCGGTGACGTTGTAGGCGTAGTTTTCATAGTCGACTTTGGCGGGCAGGGTAATGTCTCCTTCCAGAGTTTTCTGGTAGGCCAATGCGATGGAGACGGTACCGGTTTGGGTTGCGGGGTCGACGCTCAGGACTTTGTAATCGTAAACGTCGTGCTTGAAGGTATCTCCCACGGCTGAATCCACTTGAACTGCGCTCAAGAGGAGTGTTAAGGCTGTAGCGGTCAGGAGGGCAAGTTTTGTAACGTTTTCAGGACGTTGGGTTGCAGGATGTTTCATAATGGTATTCGCGGTTTTTCGGGTGTTTTTAAAAACACTATTAAGAAGGTAGTCTAAAAGACGATATCGCGCAAGTGAGTTTTTTAACAGACTTTCAATAAAGAGATTTCATGAAAAGATAATCACGATTGAATCGGTAATATACCGCCTTCTCTTGGGGCTTCCGCAGAGTCCCTGCCGATACCTCTGGCCGCTTCTCCTGGCGTTGATCGCCTCGGAGCGGACCGATACCGTCTTGAACCGTCTTGGAAACAGGGTTTGTAATCTGCAGAACCACGGATGAACACGGATGGACACGGATGATTCTCAGCGCGCACGCAGTCCGGGCCTATCTATGCCCGCCTGGGGGTTCATAAACAGCCGGGGAAGAGCAGGGTGGCGAAACACGGTTTTTACAGTTCAATCCGCTCCGGCAAATATGCTAAACTGGCGACGTGAGAGTAGAGCTGATAAGTATGTTGCGGAGAGCCGGAGGGGATAGATGGGCAAGGGTGGCGGCGACTCTTTGCTGCATCGTTTTTTTCTGTACGGTGGCGGTGCCTGATTCATCGGCCGAGTTTAGCCCTGAGAACCTGCCGGCTGATACCTATGCTTATCTGGCGCTTGGGAGCGTGGATGAGGCGCTTCGGGCGTTTGACTCCTCACCCTGGGGGCGGCTGACTCAATCGTCCGAGTTTGGGCCGTTCTGGCGTGACAGTCTGGAGAAGTTCCACCGGAAAATCGTGACCCCGCTGGAAAGAGAGCTGCGGGCCGAGCTGGGGGAGTACTTGCGGCTTCTGGATGGGCCACTTCTCCTGGCGTTGATTGCCTCGGAGCGGACCGATATTTTGCTCAATGACTCCTGCCTCCTCATCGCCCAGACGCGCCAGAATCCGGAGCGGTTGCGCGCGCTCCTGGAAAAACAGAAGGAAAATTGGAAGCGGGATGGGGTGGAGGTTCCCGTTCAAAAAGTGGAAGAGGTGGAGTTCTGCTGTTTCACACTTTCGCGGGAGGTGCTGGAGCGGTTCATCGTACAGCTTGGGGCTCCGGAGGGGAGTTTTTTTGCCGGAGTGGAGGGGTTCCCTGCTGGTGGAGTAAATCTCTGGGTTGGACTGGAGAAGCGGAGTCTGATTCTGGCTCTGGGGGATCTCTCGGTGGCCGGCAAGGCGCTGCGCGCAGAGGCGGGTCGCGCGCCGCGGCTCAAATCGCTTCAGTCTCACGTGGTTCAGGAGCGTGCCGTTTTCCGCAATACTCTGGTTCAGTTCTGGGTTCAGCCGCCGCCCATCGTGAAGGCGCTCCATGGGCTCTTCCAGCGCTCCATGGAGGCTCTGGAAGCCGAGACCGCCGCGGCAGGCCGGAAGCTCAATCCGTTTTTCCCGAATCCTGCCCTGCTCCTGGATTCGCTCCATCTGGAGAGCATCCGCTCCATCGGTGCGGGCTGGACTCTGGAGGAGGGGAGGATGCGCTGCCGTTTTCATCTGGAGTCGCCGGTGGCTATCCGCAAGGGATTGTCGGAGCTGCTCAACGCGGCGGAGATGGGGGATTGCCGGACGCCGGAGTTTGTGCCGGCCGGGGCGTTATCGGCCTGGCGTCTGCGGATGAAGCTGCCCGAAGCTCTGGCCGCACTGGATCGCGTTTCCAATGAGGCCTATCCGCTCAAGAGGCTGCTCTTTCTCGGCTTTGAGGAGGGATACTCGCGTGCGGCGCCGGAGCTTGACCTGGCGGAGGGACTCTTGAAACCGCTGGGGCGGGAGCTGCTTTTTTACGAAGTGGCGCCGGTTGCCGCGAAGGCGGGGCAGCCCGACTGGGTTTGCCTGGTCGGTTCAGCGGAGCCGGCTCTTTTCCTGAGCTCCCTGCAGATGCTGGGGCTCCATACACGCAAGGCGATTGGGCTGGATTTCCCCTATGTTTTGAAGCAGGCGGGGGGAGCCGGAGCGATCGGGGTTTACCAGGCGGAGCCGTTGCGGAGCGAGGGGGGATTGGCGCCGCTTTACCTGGCTGCGCTTGGTGAGCGGGGGGAAGGCTCCGGATATATTGCCATTTCGAGTGCGGAGGCGCCACTCAGGGAGCTCCAGAAATCAATGGCCGCCGCGAACCCGGGCTCCGGCGCGGCTCGCAAAGTGGAAGCGCCTTTATTCTTCTTCCGTGAAGAGAATTCGCTGGAAAAAACACGTTTTCTCTGGGAGCGGTTTCGTGGCTCGGGCACCACCGCGGCAGGGGAGAGCGTGCCCCTGAGCCAGGCGCTGCCCTTCCCGCTAAACCGCCTCGATTATGGCGCGCTGCCTGCCTTTGAGAGCTGCGTACGCTATTTTTGTACGGCGACTCTGGTATCGCTCACGGTCACGCCACAGGGATTGGACGGGACCGTGCTCAAAGTGTTCCCGTAACCTTTTTGATTTTCGCTATGGCGCAAGCTCCCCGCAAGATTGTTCATCTGGATGCCGATGCGTTTTTCGCCTCGGTGGAGCAGGTGCTTGAACCGAGCCTGCGCGGTAAACCGATTGCGGTGGGAGGAGCGGAGCGCGGGATTGTCTGCTCGGCCTCCTATGAGGCGCGCCGGTTGGGGGTTCGCACACCGATGCCAACCGCCGCTGCCAGGCGAATTTGCCCGGGGCTCATCATGGTGCCGGGTCGGCATGGTGTTTATAGCGAGTTTTCTCACCGGATGTTCGAGATCATTCACGACTTCACGCCCGAGGTGGAGCGCTGTTCAATTGATGAAGGGTATTTTGAGCTGAGCGGACGCAGGGAGCCGATTGAGGAGCTCACCGGCGCCATCCGGGACCGCATCCGCAAAACGCTCCAGTTGCCGGTCAGCTTCGGCATGGGGAGCAATAAACTGGTGACGCAGATAGCCTCCAAGATGTATAAACCCGAGAGCTTCCACCTCGTGCCGCCTGGCTCGGAGGCGATGTTCCTCTACCCGCTCTCCAATCGCTGGCTCCCGGGGGTAGGGGAGAAAACCGGCAAAGCGCTTGATGCGCTGGGTCTTCACAATGTGTTCCATATTCTGCAGGCGCCGCTTTCGCTTCTGGAGCGGGCTGTGGGGAGCTATGCGCGCGAGCTCCGGCAGTATGCGGCCGGGGTGGATGAGCGGCCTGTGGTGAGCATCGCCGAGGACCCGAAATCGTATGGGCAGCAGAAGACCTTCCTGGAAGAGCTGGAGAACAGGGGCGAAGTGGAGCTGCGGCTCAAGCGGATGCTTGATGAGCTGATGGCGAAGATACGCGCTGATGGGAAATATGTGAGGACTCTGACCGTCCGCGTCCGCTACCCGGGCATGGAAGAGGCGCAAGGCTCACAGAGCTTGTGCGAGCCCTCCTGCGTGGCGACCGATTTTTACCCGCTTTTGAAGGAGCTCCTGACGCGGATCTGGCGCAAACCTCTGCCGCTGCGGATGGCCGGAGTCAAGCTCTCGCAGGTCTACCGTGCCAGTTCGGTGGCGCTGCATTTGCCGCTCTTTTCCGGCAGACCCGATGGCGGGGAAGCAAGAATCCGGCTGGCTCGGGCGGTGGATCAGCTCCACCGGACTCTGGGTCAGGGGGCCATCGGTCCGGCACGGGATATCCTCCATGAGGAGAAGAGTGAAAAGGAGCCGCCGCCGCATCTCTTTTTTGAGGAGTAGGCGGCCGGGGCGCTAATTGCGAGTACGGAAAAACCGCTCTTTCCCTTCAGGCGCAAGCTCGTAAGTACCACCCTGAGTGGGCAGATCAACCCAGAGCCGCTGCTCTGCATCGTAGCTTTGCAGCGTGCCGGTGAAGGTAAGCTCCAGCAGTCCGCCGCTCCAGCTATAGGCCAGAGAAGGGGCTACTGCTCCGGCGGGTTGTAAAAACAGGGCTTCAATGGGCAGGCTCGGCAGGGTATCGCCCATTGATGGAGTGGCCCAGGCGACTGAAAAATTGCTGTCATAGCCGTAATCGCAGTGGTAGGCCTCGAAGTAGTAGGCGTTGCCAGCGCTCAGCTCTACGGGGGCCGATTTCTGGGCCGGGTACTTATCGTATACACGGCTGGCGGTGCAATTGTGGCCGGCGACCAGACAGAGAGGTTCGCTGCTGAGGTTCTCGGGGCTGGAATCGCTGCTCAGGTAAAACTGCCCGTCATTATCGGCCGAAACGTAGAAGTAGTAGGTGCCGGTTTCCGGTGGCAGGATGAGTCCGCTGATGAAGGTGCCAAAATTGACGGCTCGGTTAAGCGGGATTTCCAGGTGCTCTTCCAGGAGGCAGCGCTCATCGGGGCTGTCGCCCTCGGCTATGCGGCTCTTTAGCTGGGCCAGGCTGGTGAGCTTGTCATAGAAGCGGGCCTGGAGGAGATTGCCGGTTGGGCGGATTTCTACGAGGGCTGCTTCGCTCATGACGCTGCCCAGTTCATTGCGTATTTCCACCGTGTAGGAGCCGGCATCCATCAGGGAGAGTTTCTGCAAGCGGTAGAGCATTCCTACAGCTCCGGCGATCTCTTCCCCATCCTTATACCATTGATAGGTGAGGGGCGCTGTGCCCTGTGCCAGGACGCTCAGATGGAGCTCATCGCCTTCCCAGAGGTTTTTTTGCGCTTCGGGCTGGATGAGAATCTGCGGCGGGCTGGCCGGTTCATTATAGACTGAGGCGTGCTCGATTGAAATGGGCAGGCTCGGCAGGGTATCGCCCATTGATGGAGTGGCCCAGGCGACTGAAAAATTGCTGTCATAGCCGTAATCGCAGTGGTAGCCCTCGAAGTAATAGCTCTTGCCGGCGCTCAGCTCTATGGGGACCGATTTCTGGGTTGGGTACTTATCGTATACGCGGTTGGCGGTGCAATTGTGACCGGCGACCAGGCAGAGAGGTTCGCTGCTGAGGTTCTCGGGGCTGGAATCGCTGCTCAGGTAAAACTGCCCGTCATTATCGGCCGAAACGTAGAAGTAGTAGGTGCCGGTTTCCGGAGCCACCAATAGCCCCCTGATGAAGCTCCCGTAGTGCGGTGCGCGGTTGATCGGGATTTCCAGGTACTCCGAGAGGAGCAGCTCTTCATCGGGCGCTTTTTCCTCCTCCACCCATTGCTTGACGCGCTCAATGGTGACGGGGTTGTTGTAGAAGAAGGCCGGCAGCGGCTCCGCCCACGAGGGAGCGCAGAGGCCCAGCAGCAGTGCCAGAAGGGATAGTGAGGCTGCCAGTCTTTTCAGGGCGGGCGCCGTAGAGGTCTGTTTCAGAAGAAGCCTAAAATACTTTTTCATATCTGAGAGACAGAGTAATACAAAGTGGGTTTTTTGTGGAGAGTTTATTTTTGGGCACTCGGGCGCTCTACGCTCTGGAGAGGCGCGACCTCTTTTTCCATCACGTAGTCATCCATGACGTAACCCTGGCCGACATCAACGCACTGGGTGCGGACTTTGCGGAAGCCCAGTTTTTCGTAGGCGGCGATCGGCCCCAGGTTGAAGCGGTTGACCGTGAGCCAAATCTTGCACAGACGGTGCTCGCGGCAGAAGCTGACCAGAAAATCCATGGCGATGCGGGAGAGACCCCTGCCACGGAAGCTCTGGCGCAGGTAGATTTTGCTCAGAAAAAGCGCTTCGGGCTCCGGACGAATCGCCATGTAGCCGACCCGCTCTGCGGCCTCCTCAATGAAGTAGTAACGAACCGCCTCCTCCTCCATCTGCCGGCGGATGGCTGGCTCAGACTGGAATTTTTCGAGCATATACTCCACCATCTCGGCGCCGATAATGGGCGGGAAATGTTCGCGCCAGATTTCGGCTGCCAGCCCTACCAGAGCCGGTATCTCCTCCGGACGTATCTCGCTGATCCTGGTTTTATTCATGACCTTCCAGCCCCAAATATAACCACACCCCCCGCCGGTGTCCAGAAGGAGATAGACTATTCCCCCCTATTCGCAAATGACACCGGTAACTCGGATTTATTGGCGAGCAGATTCCGTGTATGCGAAACATACCATTCTCAATCATCCCGTAGGTATGCCACTATTTTGGGTATACGGAGTATGAAGCATCCCAGAGGGATGCCATCTCATAGCCAGGGGTCTTCAGACCCCTGGTACCCATCCACCCCCAACACCCTTACGACCCCGTAGGGGTCGCATCCACACCAACACCACCTCTAAAATACCAACACCTCTAAAACATTGGCCCATTTATCCTATTTACACTCTTATCTTTTCACCGCATAATCCTTTCCAGGCAATATCACATGGCGCACACATATAACAATGTTTTGATTCACCTGGTGTTTTCTACTCGAAACCGCCGTCCCTTTTTGCGGGATGCGGTTATACGCTCAGAAATGCACAGCTACCTGGGAGGAATTTCAAACGGTCTGGGATGTCCCATCATTCGCGTGGGAGGTGTGGAGGACCATGTTCATCTGCTAAGTTTTTTCTCAAAAACCGTCTCTTTGGCGGATTGGGTGCGCGAGTTAAAAAAATCCTCCACCGTGTGGATAAAAGATAAATATGATTCGTTCCATGATTTTCAGTGGCAGTTGGGGTACGGTGCCTTTTCGGTGAGCCAATCCATGTCCAACGCCGTTGAAGAATATATTCGAAATCAGGAAAAACACCACCAGAGCAAAACATTCCAAGAAGAATTCCGGAATTTATTGAAAAAGCATGGGATTCAATGGGATGAAAGATACATTTGGGGATGATTTTGGGGAGTGTGTAGGTCTAAGAATTCATGGCTGCGACCCCTACGGGGTCGGGGAGGATTTTTCTCTCATCCTTACCAGGGGTCTGAAGACCCCTGGTACATAGCCCCCCACAACACCCTTGCGACCCCGTAGGGGTCGTATCCCGTTATCTATTTGAAAATCCGTGTAAATTCGTGATTTTTTTCGATGCCCTTTTTATTGGACGGGATTGGTTATTTGAGGTGCCTGGCTGCGACCCCTGCGGGGTCGGGTGGGGATTTTTTTCTCATCCTTACCAGGGGTCTGCGACCCCTGGCTATGCTCTGGCATCCCTACGGGATGCTTAAGAATGGTATGCTTCGCATACCCGATGTTTGAGGATATCGGCGGGGGCGTTATTGACCACATACGGTTATTTCGCAAAAAATTTTGCGTAAATTCGTGGGTTATCCGTGGGTGTTTTCTTTGCGGAGGATGTCGCGGATGGTTATTTTTTCGGAGGCGTCGCGGAGGGTTGTCTGGATGGCGTGATAGGCTTCGATGGCCGGTTGAGCGCCGGTGATGTTTGACTGGGAAAGCTCGTAGCGTCCCTGGCTGATGGCCGAGAGAACACGGTGGCAGGAGAGTTTATCCAGTGAGAGGCTCGGCAGGTATTGGCCGCCGTCCGATTGCACTGCCACGCCGTCATTGACAAACTGCTTGAGCAGCTCCTCCACGAGGCTGGCCGGCAGGAAGAGCCCTTCACTGAGCTCTGCGACGGTATAGGGCGGCTCCGCGTGGTCAAAGCGTTTGCCCATGGCGGTCATGATGCGCAGGGCGGCCAGCTCCTTATCTTTCTGGCCGATGGTTTGGGAAAACTTATGCTGAACGTAGAACTTGCGGTTCTGCCAGGCAAAGGAGACCTGGCACCCCATCAGCACCAGCATCCAGGAGAGGTAGAGGCCCAGGAGGAGAATCGGAATCGCCGCCAGGAAGCCATACATCTTGCTATAGGAGACCACGCTGGAGGCATAGACAATGCTGTAGATGGAGTTGAGCTGCCAGAGCACTCCGGTGAAGATGCCGCCCAGCAGCGCCGAGCTCCAGCGGACGCGTGTACTGGGCATGAAGTAGTAGAGCAGCGTGAAGCTGATAATCATCAGGGCCCAGGGGAGACCGCGCAGGAGCACCTCCTTGTAGAAGATATCGCCAATGCCCGGGATGTAGCCGAAGAATTTCTGCAAAAGCTCTATCTTGGCCGAGCCCAGGAGCGTCAACGCGACGAACATCAACAGCGGCCCCAGCGTGATGATGCTCCAGTAGTAGAGAATCCGCACGCTCCAGCCGCGCGGACGCTCCACCATCCAGATATCGTTAAAGGCGTCTTCAATTTTGGTCAAAAGGAGGATCACAATGGCGATGAGTGAGACCAGACCGGTCACTCCCAGCGCGCCGCCGCGGACGTTATTCACCAGCGAGTTGATATATTGGGCGACCTTGCTTTTATCAAGCTGCTCTTCGGAGAAGCTATCCTGCATCAGCTCTTCATTGCCCAGCAGATTGAGCTGGGGCACGACAATGGAGATGGCCTTGCCGGTAAATTCGACGATTTGGTGCTCGCCGCTTTCAGTCTTGAGCAGGCTGGCCGTGATGGACATCACCAGGGCGAGCATCGGCACCAGCGCCAGAATCGTCGCATACGAAAGGGCCGAGGAGCGGACAAAACAGCGGCTCCTGATGAACCCGCGGTAGACCATCAGGCAAAAATAGAAGAAGCGTCTCCAGAGCGCTTTGCCGCGCGCGAAGTAATCCATCGGATTTTCGCTGCCCTGGAGGAGTTTGACCGCCTCGTGCTGGAAGCGGTTGCAGAAGCTGAGAGTCTGGGAAAAGAGTTTTTTCATGGCTGGAGGTAATCCTGGGCCGGCATGGCATCTTTGCGCGCCTGGACCAGTCTGAATTTGCCCGAGGGTTCGCAGGCGATGTAATCGGTCTCTTTGAACTCCAGGTGAAAATCCCACCCGAGGAATGTGGAGAGATTGCCGCTGATGAGCCGTTTCTCAAGTTCGCTCAGCGGCCCCCTGTCATTGCGCAGGTAGTAATCCAGCCGCCAGCGGCAGGGGTCTTCGGCCGATTGAATGAGCTGGTAGTGGAGTATTTTCTGCGAAATGGTGATGGCGTCATCAATCCAGGCGACCGGGACGCACTCGCCGCTGCGCGTGAAGGCGGAGTCCTTGAGCCGGCCCATCAGCCGGTAGCGGTCCTCGCGTTTGCAGAGCAGGTCGCCGATGCGGTAGCGCAAGAGCGGCATGTAGGGGTTGGTGAGCGTCGTGACCACGCACTCTTTCAGCGCCTCATCGCAGGGGAGTGAGAAAAACTCAAGGTGCGCATTATCCCTGACCAGCTTCACCAGACCCGCCTCATCCTCAATCAGCAGATGGCCGGTTTCGGTCGAGCCATAGAGATTGTAGACCGGTACTGAAAAGACCTCGCGCATGTAGCGGCGATGGGCACGGCTCAAATATTCGTAGGATGAAACGATGTATTTGAGCGAAGGTATCTTGACCATCTGTTTGCGGCAGTAATCAGCAAAGAGCATCCCGTAAACCGGGTCGACATCCAGGAAGACCGGTTCAAAGTCGAGCGTCTCTTCGAGCATCTGCTTTTTGGCCTCCTCGGTCCAGAGGAAGGGGTGCCTGGAGAGGTTTACGAAGAGAATCCGCCCCAGCGTCCGCGCCTGGCAGGAGGGGACGCCGGTGAAGGAGACGTCATTGTTGCAGGCGGGTGAGACGATATTGACCCTGCGCGGGGGCATCGGCGCGTTGTCATAGAAGGGGTCCGGCTCGAAGGTGTTCAGTATCCGCTGGTTCAGGCTCAATGCGCGTGCCTCCTGGCGCGCCCACCATCCCTCGGGCAGGATGAGCTCTACCGATTCTTCAGTGGTGCCGGAGGTGCGCTCAAGCTCCACTTTCTGCTGGGCCGCCATCTCGGTGAGCTCTTCGCGCGTGAAGCCGAAGCTCTCGGGGAAGCGTTCGCGCAGGTCCGCCTTGCGGATAAGCGGAATATTTGCCCAGGCCTCCTCAAGGCTTTTCTCGGAGGCCTCCTTCAGCAGCTTTTCAAAGGTCTCCTGATAGCGCGGTACTTTGCTCAGGATTGCCAGTTGCGAGATTGGGAAGGGGGATGCCTGCATCAATCGCTGTTTATTGTTGGTTTGAAATTCATCTCCCTGACCATGAAAGAGAGCGTATCGGCGGCCTCCTGGATGATCTTGGTGGTCGGTTTGCCGGCTCCGTGGCCTGCGCTGGTCTCGATGCGTATCAGAACCGGTTTGGGCGAGGCCTGAGCCGCCTGCAACGCCGCGGCGAACTTGAAAGAGTGGGCCGGCACGACACGGTCATCATGGTCGCCCGTCGTCACCAGTGTGGCCGGGTAGGCGGTCCCTTTCTTCAAATTGTGGAGCGGTGAATAGGCGTGGAGTGCGTGAAATTCATCCTCGTTATCGACCAGCCCGTAGTCTGAATGCCAGGCCCAGCCGATGGTGAAGAGATGATAGCGGAGCATATCGAGCACTCCGACCTGAGGCAGCGCCACCGCATAGAGCTCCGGCCGCTGGGTCATGCAGGCGCCGACGAGCAGCCCGCCATTGCTGCCGCCCTGAATGGCCAGCCGCTTGCTGGAGGTGTATTTCCGGGCGATCAGCCACTCTGCCGCCGCGATGAAGTCGTCAAACACGTTTTGTTTGCGCAGTTTGATCCCCTGCTGGTGCCACTCTTCGCCGTATTCGCCGCCGCCGCGCAGGTTCGCTTCGGCCAGTACGCCGCCCATCTCCAGCCAAACCGCGCGGGTGACGGAGAAGCCAGGGCGAATGCTGATATTGAAGCCGCCGTAACCATAGAGGAGGGTCGGGTTATCTCCATTGAGCTCAAGCCCCTTCCTGTGGGTGATGAACATCGGGATGAGGGTGCCATCTTTGCTCGGGTAGAAGACCTGTCTGGTTTCATATTGGGAGCTCTTGAAATCGACGGTCGGTTTCTGGAAAAGGGTACTCTCTCCGGTCTGCATGTCGTAGCGGTAAATTTCGCCCGGGGTCGTTTGGCTGGTGAAGGAGTAGAAGGTTTCGCGGTACTTTCTCTTTCCGCCAAAGCCGCCAACGCTCCCGATGCCGGGCAGCGTGGCTTCGCGGACAAAGCGGCCCTCCAGATCAAAAATTTTGATTTGCGAGCAGGCATCCTTCATGTAGCTGGCCACCAGCCGATGATTGACGATCCCCGCACCCTGCAATGTCTCCGGGGCCTCGGCGATAATCGTTTTCCAGTTGGCTTTTTGGGGAGCGCTCAGCTCCAGAGAGATGACTTTGCCGCGCGGCGCGTCGTTATCGGTATAGAACCAGAAGCGGCCGCCCTCATTGCCGATATAGCGGTAATCGGCGTCAAAGCCTTCCATGAGCGTGACCGGCCCGGCCTCGGGCTCCTGCAGGTCGAAGTAGTAAATTTCTTCGAGCGGTGCGGTGCCGCTGTGGGCGCTGATCAGGAGGTAGCGGTCATCTTCGGTGACGTTGAGGCGGAAGTTCAGCTTGGCGAAATCGGGCCGGTGGTAGACGAGGGTATCCTCCTCCTGGCTCTGGCCCAGCTTGTGGAAGTAGACTTTATGGTATTCGTTGCTGCTCTGGTACTGGTTGGCGGCGTCGGGCTTATCGTAGCGGCAGTAGTAGAAGCCGCTGCCATCTTTGCGCCAGGTCGCGCCGGAGAACTTGACCCACTGGATATGGTCGGGCATATCTTCGCCGGTTTCAATGTCGCGCACGCGCCACTCCTGCCAGTCTGAGCCGGAGCTGCTCAGCCCGTAGGCGAGCCAGCGGGCATCCTCGCTGATGGATATGCCCGAGAGGGCGACGGTCCCATCTTCCGAGAGCTTGTTGGGGTCTATCAGGACCTCCAGCTCATCCTCCAGGCTCTTCATCGTGTAGAGGACGCTCTGGTTCTGGAGTCCGTCGTTCTTGTAGATAAAGTAGCGCTCCCCCTGACGGTATGGGATTCCGTAGCGCTCATAGTCCCAGAGTTCCGTGAGGCGCTCCTTGATTTTTTCACGCTCGGGGATGGTGTCCAGGTAGCTGAAGGTGAGTTCATTCTCCTGCTGAATCCATTTTTTGAGGGTCTCCGAGTTGTTGTCTTCCATCCAGCGGTAAGGGTCTTCGACCTCGACGCCGTGGTAGGTATCGACCTGGTTGGTGGTTGGCGCTACAGGGTATTTCAATTGCGCTTGCTCCGCATGGAGGGGGGCGGCAAGGGCCCCGATAAAAGCGAACATCATTAATTTTTTATTCATAAAGCGTAGTGGTGGTCAAATATGGGTCTCGTTTCCCGTTTGCCCGGAGGATAAACCGGGTTGGGGAGCGGGAGGTTCTTTTTTGGCATAGGCCGCATAGTGGATTTCCAGGCCCTGGGCCCGCCACTGTTTTTCAAAATCGGTTTGGAGCTCGCGCAGCTCTTCGGGCGTTTGCACGGCAGCGAACCCGGGCTCCTGGTCGAAGAACTGGCACATCTGTTCAAAGTAAAGCGCGTGGTCGCTGCGCAGGTAGATACCCCCTCCGGGGCGGAGCGCCTTCAGGCAGCTCCCGACAAAATCGGACTGGACCAGACGGTGCCTTTCATGGCGGCGCTTGGGCCACGGATCGGGGAAATAGAGATGGATGGCCTGCAGCGAGCCAGACCGGAGCAGATATTTGAGGAGGTAGGCTGATTCAATACGGCAAGCTTTGACGTTCTCCAATCCCAGCCGTTGCCGTTTGCGGATGATTTTATTGAGCCGGCCCATCAGCCGCTCCACTCCCAGGAAGTTGCGCTCCGGATGGCGCCCCGCATATTCAAGCAGGAAGCTGCCATCGCCGCAACCCAGGTCGAGCTCGACGGGGGCTTCCCGGGCAAAGACTTCTGCCCAGTCCAGCGGGTCGATCAGGTTCGCCAGCGACCAAAGCGCCTGGCGGGCTCCCGGTACCACTTCGGTGCGTCTATCGACCTGAACCCCTTTTTGATAATCCTCAACCGTATAAACTTTTTCCATTCTTTTCCTCAAAATGGGGAGCCTGTGCTCTGGGGACGCTCCCCATTTTATGGAAGCTTTCGCAGCGCCCTCTTACTGCCACTCTTCCAGGAACCCCGCCAGATCACTGACCGTCGGGCTCTTGGCGGTGCGAACATAGAAACCGCTGGTGCTGACCGCTGCCAGCAGGCTCTCCACGTTCCCCAGACCGAGCACTTTGCCCAGGCAGAAGCCGGAGTTGAAGTGGTCGCCGGCGCCGGTGCTGATGAGCGGCTTCTCACAGAAGGGCCCCTGAACCATATCGACCTTGCCATCGCTTACGGCCAGGGCGAAGGCGACCGGGTGAATCACCAACGTGTTGATCTTGAGCTCCGCCTGAATCTTGAGCGCCATGCGCGCCAGACCCTCCGGAGAGTGGTCGCTCGTATCGAGGCCGAGCACGGTGCCGATTTCGTAGCCCTCTTTCTCATTGAGGCCCAAAATTACGTCGAAGTATTGCTCAAAGCGGCTGATCAGCCCCAGGGCGCGCCTGATATCATCGGCGGAGCGCTTCTCGGGGTCCGCCAGGTCAAAGAAAATTTTACGACGCGGGCCGCTCAGACCGGGGCAGATATCCTTTAGTACCACGTCCCAGATTTCACTCATGAAGGGGAGCATCGTCCAGTTGACGAAGCCGACCAGATCGGCCTTGCTAAACTTCTCGATGAATTTCTCCCTGCCATAGCGGGCCACGATATTTTCCCAGTTGACTTCACCCAACTGGGTCATGCGGCCGATGATGAGCTTGCCGTCGTCGAACTCCAGCGCATCGGTCCGCCCCGCGTTGGCGATGGAGTGAACGTCCCCTTTTTCGGCCATTTCCATGAAGACTGGATGGATATCGGGATAGTTCAGTGCGCCCAGATAGGAGAGCTGCACTCCGAACTGCGCAATCGCATTGGCCATGATCGGGCCGTTGCCGCCCAGTTTTACCATCTGGGGGACCATCTCGAAGTTGGTGCTCTTGCCGGCTGCCGCCGAGATGCGCGCGCCAAACTTATCAATGGTGGTAAGCCGGGTATACTCGGTCGGGCTCACCCGTTTATCGACGACATGGACAATCTCGTCAATAAAACCATCCATGCCGATAAAGGCGCTCTTGCCGGCGGCAGCCGCCACATTGGCTGTGAGTAACTTGGCACACTCCTGGCGCCGCTCCGTCGAATTGATCATTTCGTAGCTCATATCATCGAATCAGTGACTTATCCAAAAAAAATAAAAACTCTTTCACCCAACTGCTGGGAAAATTACGAAGACATCATACTTCCAGAACCTCCTCTCATCCAGAAAAATCGAACGCCCCGGCCAGACTTTTATGCTCCTTTGCCGACATTCCCGAATAGCCGCCCCCCGGAAAGCGTATCGCTTCAAAAATATGCGCACCGAAAGTGATGGAAAAGCCTCGAGAAGTACGCCTGTTTTTGAGGCAAGGCACAGGGTAAGGAACCACGGATGAACACGAATGGACACAGATATTTTTGATTGTGTTGGTTCAAACTGGCGTGCGAAATAAGATCAACTGGCATTTAAGTCAAAACAGATAGCAATTCCAAAGGCTCCTTCTCAAATCCGTGTCTATCTGTGTCTATCCGTGGTTACAAAAGTGTTTATCCGTGGTTTCCAATCGTATTAAGAAGGAATACGTCAAACATCCGGCATATAGAGCCACCTTCATCTGGTGCTGCGCAAACTCATCTTCTTGCAGTGCGTCTGTTTTTGAGGCAATGCGTGCAGGGGCGGAAAGCTTTTTTGAACTTGGAAAAGAAGAGCTTTCTGGTTATCATCCCCTCCACGTTGAAGAGATCAGCTACAATCAAACGAACAACCAAAGAAACCGATATCAGCCTGGAGCTGAACCTGGACGGCAGCGGCAAATCCGATATCCGCACGGGCATCCCTTTCTTTGACCATGCGCTCACCCTCTTCGCCAAACATTCAATGATCGACTTACAGCTTCATTGTCAGGGCGATATAGAGGTCGATGCCCACCATACGGTGGAGGATTGCGGGCTGGCGCTGGGGCAGGCGTTTCTGGAAGCTCTGGGCGATAAGGCGGGCCTGCGCCGCTACGGGAGCGGTTTTGACCCGCGCAATCCCTTCACGGGGGAGGCTTATCTGCCGATGGATGAGTGCCTGGTCCGCTGCGTAATCGATTTTGGCGGCCGTGCCTATCTGGTTTACCGTGCCTTGGATGACAAGGCGATGCGCAAAGTGAGCTTTGAGGAGCAGAACCAGGATATGTCCTCCTCTTTTCGGTTTGGACTGGCGCGGGAGTTCTTCCAGGCCTTTACGAACGAGGCGCGCTGCAATCTGCATCTGGAGCTGCTCTATGGTGAAGAGCCGCATCATATTGTGGAGGGGCTCTTCAAGGCCTGGGCACGGGCGGTCGATTTCGCCTGCCAGCGCGATCCACGCCGCGGCGAAGAGCTGCCCACCACCAAAGGCAAACTTTAATCTGGATTTAATTCGAAAAAACCTGCGCTAAAACCGTCTTAAGTGAATAAATGATCACCAGAACGCGTCAAAAGATATGACTGGAGAAGTTGAGTATGCTTCACAGAACGATGCCGAGCTGATTCGTCTCTCCCAGGAAGGCGATAAAGCTGCCTTCGGGGAACTGGTCAGGAGGCATCGCGATCGGGTCTATGGGCAGATATTCAAGATGTTGCCCAGTCCCGATGAAGCGCTGGATCTTTCTCAAGATGCGTGGGTAAAGGCATGGACGCGCCTTTACCAGTTCCAGGGGGATTCCCCCTTTACGACCTGGGTGACCCGGATCGCAATCAATACATGCCTCGATTTTCTTCGCAAAAGGCAGAGACGCCCGGCCGAAGACTCTATCGATGAAATGACTGAGAAAGCAGGGGAAGGCAACTGGACGCCAACGGTGGAGCCGGACCCGCTGCAGGAGCTGGAGCTCGAAGAGCAACGGGAGCTGCTCCAGGAAGCTTTGGAGCAAATCTCCAAAGAACAGAGACAAGTTTTGGAATATACATACATAAACCATCTGGGGTACAAAGAGATCGCCAAAGAGATGGGTTGCTCAATCGGGACGGTAATGTCTCGGCTTTTCTATGGAAAGAGAGCATTGGGCAAAAAATTTAAGGGAATTTTGGAAGAACGCGGCATAAATGTTGAGGATGTCTTATGAGCCACTTCAATGAACAGGAAATAGAGAAAATCGTTCGCTTCTGCGACGGGCAGCTAAGCCCGCAGGAGGCTCTGGAGGTCAGGGAATTGCTGGAGGCAAACCAGGCCCTGCATGAGGAGTATCTCCGGCAGAAACAGGTTTCAAGGCTTTTGGAGAGCCTTTCGGAGGCTGAACCCGTACCGGTGCCGCTATCGCATGAGGCGTACTGGGCCGGTATTGAAAGCAAGCTCCCCGGTCGGGAGTCCGCGCCGGCTCCTGCGGCTCCAGAGAAAATCGAGCTTTGGCGCCGGCTGGCGCGTGCCCGCAGTTTTTGGGCACCGGCCACGGCCGCCTGCCTGCTGCTCGGCTTTCTCGCTTTCCATGAAAGTGGGCGGCTGGGCAGGGATTCCTCCGCGCTTCAGAGCTCTAACGAGGTGGAGACCAGTGCGGGAGTATCGGCCACAACCCTGGAGAGCGATACTATCTGCATAGAGTGGATCACTTACAGCTCTTCAATGCAGGATGTCACGTCAGAGACATAATTTTTTGAAAAAATAAAAATGAATATGTTTTGGGTCAAGCTTTATCGTGGGCTGGTTGGTTCCATGCTGGTTGCCGCGCTTTTTTGTGGTACAGCTCACTTCTCGCAGGCATATGCGGATGCGGAAGTAGCGCCAGATACAAAAAAGACCAAAGAGTCTCAGGAACGGAAAAATATCGATCCTGTCTTCCCGCTCAAACTGCAACTGATCTGGGGGACCGATACCAATATTGACGAGGTCGAGCACCTCAAGGGGAGGTTCAAAGAGGTGAAGCCGGAGATTCAAAAACGGCTGGAGGAGTTTTTAAAGTGGAACCACTACTACGAAATCAGTTGCAAGAAGGTCGATTTGAAGGAACCCAAAGAGTACTCGGTCGTCATGAGCAAGCATTGTGAAATCAAGATTCGCAAGATTGAGAATGAGAAAGAGGTCGTAGAGGTCAAGCTCTACGGCAAAGATAAGATGGTGGTTCGGAAGAAGGCGCGCATCACAGCCAAAAAGCCGCAATCGATAGCCGGCAAGACGGAATCGACCTCCGATTTTTGGTGCGTCCTGATCAGTGTGGACGATGACCCGACCGGCGAAAAAGAGGCAGCCCGCAAGAAAGCAGAAGAGCTCAAAGCGCTGAAAAAGGAAAAAGAAAAAGAGTCGGCAAAGACGGAAGAAAAAAAGTGATCGATTTTTCCCTGTTCTTTCAAAAAAAATAAATAGATATTTCTGTCTGTAAGTCTTTAAAAGAGCTTGCCAGAAGATACCTTCTGTGCTACTTATCAATTGCGTGGTATATTCAGCATGATGCTTGGGTATGCAAATTACAGATAAAGAGATAAGTGGCGCTTTGGTGGTCGAGGTGGCAGGACGTTTGACGGCCGCTACGGAAGGGCTCTTTAAATCCGAGATGAGCTCTCTCCTCACCAAGGCCGATAAGCTCGTTTTTGATTGCTCCCAAATGGAGTACCTGGACAGTACGGGGCTGGGGTTGATCGTCCGCTTCTATAAAGACTTCAAAGCTCGTGGAGGCAAGCTGGCTCTGGCCAATCTGCAACCCAAACCGAAGCTGGTTTTCGAGATCACCCGTGCCAATAAAATTTTTGATATTTACGATACGATTGAAAAAGCTGTTGAATTCGTCAATAGCAGCAGCGGAGTAGAAGAGGAATAAGAGGAGCAGAAAGTTTTAAAAAAGAAAGACCCCCGGTCGCACAATTGAGGCGTGACCGGGGGTCTTTCGTGTTGGTTTGGGTTGTGGGCGCTCTTTACTTCAGGAGCGGCCCATGCACATGGGAGGCCACTTTGAGGCGCAGGGCGTTGAGCTGGATGAAGCCGGTGGCGTCATCCTGGTTATAGGCCTGGGTTGGGTCGGCTTCCATGGTTGCGATGTTCGGATTGTAGAGGCTCAGGGCGGACTTGCGGCCGGCGACCATGATGTTGCCTTTGTAGAGCTTGACGCGGACCGTACCGGTCACGTTGCGCTGGCTTTCGGTGATCAGCGCCTGGAGGGCAAAGCGCTCCGGGGCATACCAGTAGCCGTTATAGACCAGCTCCGCATATTTGGGGATGAGGCTGTCGCGCAGGTGCATCACTTCGCGGTCCATGGTCAGGCTCTCCATCTGGAGGTGGGCAAAGAGGAGGATCGCTCCGCCCGGGGTCTCATAGACGCCGCGGGATTTCATCCCGACGTAGCGGTTCTCGACCATATCGACGCGGCCGACGCCGTGTTTGCCGCCGAGCCTGTTCAGAGTCTGCATCACCTTGAGCGGGGTCATCTTTTGGCCGTTGACGGCGGTACAGATACCCTGCTCGAAATCGAGCTCCACATATTCGGGGCTGTCGGGCGCATCTTCCGGCGAGACGCTGAGTTTAAACATCTCCCTGTTTTCGGGTGCGAAGGCATCCATCCAGGGGTCCTCCATGATGCCCGCTTCGTAGGAGATATGGAGGAGGTTGCGGTCCATGGAGTAAGGTTTTTTGCTGGAGGCTTCCACGGGGATGCTTTTCTGGACGCAGTAATCGATCATTTCTTTGCGGCCAGGGAAGGCGTTACGGAAGGATTCGTCGCGCCAGGGGGCGATCACCTGCAGGTCCGGGGCCAGTGCCGCCGCCGCCAGCTCAAAGCGGATTTGGTCATTGCCTTTGCCGGTGGCGCCGTGGGCGATTGCGTCGGCGTTTTCAGCGCGGGCGATCTCCACCATTCGTTTGGCGATGAGTGGCCGCGCGATGCTGGTGCCCAGATAGTACTGGCCTTCATAAATCGCATTGGCCTGAACCATCGGGAAGATGAAGTCTCGGGCGAACTCCTCTGAGAGGTCATCCACGTAGAGTTTGGAGGCGCCTGTGCGCAGGGCTTTTTCCTCCAACCCGTCCAATTCCTCTTCCTGTCCAATATCTGCACAGAAAGCTATCATCTCGGCGCTGTATTTTTCCTGAATCCAGGAAAGTAATACGGAAGTGTCGAGCCCGCCAGAATATGCTAAAACAATTTTCATAGTGCCTCAATCAAAGCGACCTACAGTTAACCGCATTTTTTGTTCAGAGTAAAGGAGAACATCAGCTTCCGCGGGGTGGATGCCTCTGGCGTTTAAAGCGGTTATTGGTATCCCAGTTGTAGTATTTCAGTTTGAGCCCCATTTCGTGGCAGGTATCCTGAAGGGTCAGCAGGAAGTTATCGCAGGAGGAGACCACGCCGCCATTGCCAATCACCAGCTCGCGAATCGAGGTATCGTTGGTGACGACCATCACCTCCCCATAGCGGAGATAGAGGATGGCGGCCCGCTCGATGACCTGGTCTGCCGATTGCCGGCTGGGCGTGTAGAGGATTTCCAGATTTTCCTCGGAGTCCACTGTCCGCTCCGGCTGCAGGCTCTCGGCCTGGCCATCAAAGACGACCGTGATCGGTACGGAGGAGGTATCGGCATAGCGGCGCAGGACCTTCACGAGCTCTTCCCGTGCGGTCTGCGAGTGGCGCGCACTGCCGGCTGCCAGATGCTTCCAGGAGTGCAGCAGGTTGTAGCCATCTATGAGGGTGCGGACAATCATAATCCTCAGCCTCTATATTATGCGGGAGGCGTTCCCTTTTTGAAAGGATATTCCGGGCGCTCCGGTACCGGCAGGCCGAGCACCTGATAAGAGGTGCGAAAGTGCATCTTGGCGACCAGCGGGAGCGCGTCGGGCCCATGCAGTTTAATGAACTCCTTGCCGGGCTCGATGACCGCGGTGGCTCCTTTGGGGAAGGTGAACTGGTAGCGCTCGCCCATCTGCCGGAGGCGCCGCACGAATTCATCACGCGCCAGAATGGAGGCGGCCGCCACGGCCAGATCGCTCTCAGCCTTGTGCATCTGCTCCAGAGGCAGGGTGCGCCCCAGGCGCATCAGGGCCCGCTCAACGGTGGCGCGGGTGCCGGCAAATTGATCGGAGATCGCCTTCACCGGCGGGGGGAGCATCTGGAAGGATTGCTCCAGAAGGTTCTCGATGACCCGGGCATGACCCCAGGCGAGCACCTGGTTGACCGTCTTCATGTTTTTGTGTAGCCGGTTATAGGCTTCGTTGCCGATGGCGACCACGTTCTGAACCACTCCGGGGGTTTCGCGGACCAACTGGGCCAGCGTGGCGATTTGGCGGTCGCTTTTGATTTTTTTGCTGTCCTGGATACCCTCCTTTTCCCAGGTGCGCAGGGCCGCTTCATTGGCATAGACTCCGGCAATGCAGAGGGGACCGAAGAAATCGCCTTTGCCGCTTTCATCCACTCCGATGCGTGCCTGGTAAAGTTCCGGGTTCAGCGTATCCTCGTAGCCGATGCGCGCCTCCTGGAGGATTTCGGGTTCCAGCGTGAACTCGATGAACTCGGCGGTTCGTTTGCCCTGAATAACCAGTTTAAGGCTTTTATAGAGGACGATGTTGAGCCCCTCCGCACGCGCGGCGCTGATTGCGAAGGGGACCTCCTGGGGCTCGTAATTGCTCTGGCGCAGGAGCGCTTCCAATCGCTCCGCCTGTGGCTCGGTGAGCTTGCAGGTGTAGAGGTGTTGCGGCTGGGCCATGATGCGGGGCTCCTGCTGGCGGGCTAGCCAAGCTCAAGCTGCGGTGAAGCGGCAGGGGGGCTGGGGCTGGCCCAGAGCTGGGCGGCCGCCTCACGGTCGGCGAAAATCGAGCAATTGGGATGATTACGCAGCCAGGATGCCGGAGCCTCGGCAGAGGGCTCGCCGGTGAGAATACGCCGCAGGACGCCTGCCTTGTACTTGCCGGTCACCAGGAGCCAGACCTCGCGCGACTCCAGTATTCGGTTCATCCCGAGCGTGACCCCCCAGGTGGGGACGCGGTCATGGTCCAGATAGTAGCGGGCGGCGTTGATGGAGGATTGGGAGAGATTCATTTTGCGGGTGGGGGAGTCCGGCATGGAGCCGGGCTCATTCATCCCGATGTGGCCATTGGTGCCGACGCCCAGCAACGTGAGGTCCATCGGCTCTTCAAAGAGAGCGTCGTAGCGGGTGATTTCGGCTTCAAGCTCCGGCGCGTTGGGTTCGATGCACTGGAAGTGGCCGGCCGGCAGATCGACCCAGTTGAGGAAGTTGCGTCGGATGACGTTCTGGGCGCGGCCCGGGTCGCTGAGGTCGAGCTCTCCAAACTCGTCGAGCAGGAAGGCCTCCATATCGCGGAGGCAGACCTGGCCCTCGTGGTAGTAATCGATCATCTTGCGGTAGAGCGGCTCGGGCGTTTTGCCATCGACCAGGCAGACGCGCAGATCGGTCTTATCCCAGATTTTTTTGGTCCAGAGCGTGGCGGCGGCTTCTGAGAGCGCCTCGGTGTTCTTGAAAACGAGCAGGTTCATAAAACGGGTCTCTTTATAAAAAAATGATTGGTTACAGTTTAGAAGAGGCTCCCCGCGGCGATGCCGATAACCGAGATGGGGCCCTGGTCTTCGAGTCCTTCGGTTGCCTTGTCGAGTTTCTGCATGGTCAGTTTGGCGTTCTTGTAGAGGGCAGGGTCATTGACGATGCGGCCGGCGGTCCCTTCGCCCGAGTTGACCTTCTGCAATATTTCGCGCAGATGAGTGAGCGAGTCGCGCATCTCCACATAGACCGCCTCATCGCTCAGGAGCTTGCCCACGGAGCCGCGGCCCTGCTGGACGTCGGTCATCATCCACTTGGCCTGGGAGGCGATGGCGCGCGCGTCATCCATGGTGAGCTCCAGATTGCCGAGGGTATTCATGGCGCTGCTGTACATTTCGCCTTCCATCATCATTTTACCGATGGAGCCTTTGCCACCGGAGATGGCGGCGGTGATATTCTCGACATTGAGCAGGATCGGCCCGATGGAGGAGAGTGAATCCTGGTTTTCCTTAATGAAATCGGTGAAGGGGCTGATCATGCTGCTGAGGCTGTCGGAGCTGAAGTTGCGGGTCAGCTCGTCGATGCCGCCGATCACTCCATCGAGCTTATTCATGAGCATACTCAAATCCTGCTGCTCCTGGCTCAGAAGCATCGCGCCATCCTGCACCGGCTCGCCTCTATCGGCAAAATCGATACTGACGTAGTTCTGGCCCATCATCCCCAGGAACTTGATGGTGGCGATGCTGTCGGTGGTGATGCCGGTGTTTTTCTTGATCTTCATGGAGACCAGTACGCCCCCCTCCTTGAGCTTGATGGAGGAGACGTTGCCGACGTTGACGCCGGCGACCTTGACCGGGTCGCCCGTCTTCAGGTCCAGAACGTTTTTGAACTTGGTCTGGATGAGCACTCCGGATTTGAGCGGTGCCAGACCGCCAATCAGTTCCATCATGACGACGGCGACCAGGAGAATCAGGAGAAAGAAGATTCCCAGGCGAACTTCCAGTTTGGTTTTATTCATAATCAGATTTGGTTTCGTTATTTTTATAGTTAGCTGTTAAAAAGTTTCTCAAAGCGGCGTCTTCCTTGCGCTCGGAGCTCTGGTAGCTTTTGATTTCGGCCGGCGTCCCGATTTTCAGCAGGGAGCCATCCAGGAGGATGGCGATGCGGTCGGCGATTTCAAAGGCGAGTTCACGGTCATGGGTGACCAGGACCGATGTTTGGGAGAGGAGCGCGCGGGCACGGCGGATTTCATTGACTACGGTGCGCGCCATGACCGGGTCGAGCTCGGCGGTCGGCTCGTCATAGAGGATGACGCGCGGCTCCATGACGATGGCGCGGGCGATGGCGACCCGTTTTTTCATCCCGCCCGAGAGCTCAAAAGGGTACTTGGCCGCGTCGGCACGGCTCAGGTTCAGATGCTCGAGCTGCTCCCTCACGATTTGACGGATTTGCTGCCACGGTTTGAGCCGGTGCTCGGTAAGGTAAAGGGAGACGTTCTCTTCCACCGAGAGTGAATTCAAAAGGCCGCTATTCTGGAAGACCATCGCCATGCGGATTTTATCATGCAGGTTCCGCGAGGTGGGTGACATGCCGTTGATGCGCACCTCTCCGTGGTCCGGCTCCAGGAGGCCGATCAGATGGTTCAAAAGGACGGTTTTGCCGGCGCCGCTGGGGCCCATGATTACGAAAATCTCACCCGGCGCGATTTCAAAGGAGAGTCCCCTTAGAACCGGCGCTCCGTCAAAAGATTTGGAGAGACCGCGGACGCTGATGGCGACTCCCTGCTGTTTGGCGGGCCGGTTCCGACTGGTGATGTTGGGGGAAGTATCAATGTTCATGGGTTCATCAGAAAAACAGAATAAGACGGGTGAGGACATAATCAAGCAGGAGCACCGCGGCGATGGAGTTCACCACCGACTTGGTGACGCTGCGGCCGATGCCGCGGGGGCCGCCGCGGGTAATCAGCCCCTGATGGCAGGCGATGATGCCGATGCTCAGGGCGAAGACGACGCTCTTGAAGAGACCTTCAAAAATCTCTTTGCTATCGACTCCGGATTTGAGGCTGGCCAGGTAGCCCTCAACCGTGACGGCTGCGCTCTGGTTGAAAACGCTCACCGCCAGGCCGCCCATCCAGCCGACCAGCATCGAAAAGAGCACCAGCATCGGCAGGGCGATGCAGATAGCGACGATCCGCGGCATGACCAGGTAACTGACCGGGCTGATGTTCATCGTCTGGAGCGCGTCAATTTCGTGATAGACCTTCATGGAGCCGATTTCGGCGGTCATGGCCGAGCCGATGCGCCCGATGATGAGCACCGACATCATGACCGGAGCGAGCTCTTTGCACATGGCCAGACCGATCACCTCGCCCACCACGCCGGTGATGCCGCGCGCGGTCATCTGGGGCGCCATCTGCAGGGCCAGTATCCCCCCGATGAAGAAGGAGAGCAGGCCGGCCATCATCAGGCTGGCATTGCCCATTTCAAAGAGATGGTCCAGGATTTTGCGTGCCTGCTTGGGTGCGTTTTTGAGCTCTGCCAGAGTTTTTAATAGTAAGATGAGTATTTCTCCCAGGTTTTGAAACATGGCTAACGATCCTTGCTGTTTGGTTGGGGGTCTTCTTGGGCGCTGGGGCTCAGCGGCGGCTCGGAGTCGGGCGAGCCCTGCCGCTTCATTTGCCGTTTGCGCGCCTCCTGGACCCGTCGTTTATCCTGCGAATAGAAAAAGCGCCAGTAGTTCCCATACTCCTCATCTTTCACCCGTTCAATCAACCCAAAGAGAGCCGACCACCGTTTTTGCCGCGGGTTCTCTTCGTGGCGGTAGAGGTTCCAGAAGAGTGACTCCTTGAACTCCTCTTTTTTCGAATTCTCTTCCAGACTCCAGAGGCTGGCCAGCGGGGTCCAGTTGCGCTGAATGCTTTTATTGCCGGGGAAGAACGGCTCGAACGGCGAGAGGCAGCTCATGCGGTAATTGTCGTTGGCGTCCAGCCGCGCGGTGAAGAGCGGCCAGAGATCAGTACGCCGGTATTCTTCGCTGCGGTCTTCGTACTTCTCCTGCACGTCCGAGTAGAGGTAGTAGAAAAGCCGTTGGCGCTCGGCGTAAATCTGGTCGCCGTCATAGACCGTTTTTTTCCAGGTGGGCCAGAGGATGAAATCGCGCCGCTGCGTATCGTTGTAAGAGGAGCCAAAAAGCGGGAAGATGCGATCGGTCGTTTTGCCTTCACCGCGGGCGAAGACGATAAAGGGATAGGGCATCCCCCACTCGCGGTATTTTTGCTCGCGGTCATCGGCCCAGTTGAAGAATGGCCAGAGGATGACGGAGTGGTCGCGGTTGGGTGAGCGCGTCTGCGCATAGAAGGGGAGTATCCCGTAGAACTCGGTGGGGTTTTCGGTGCCGATGCCGGTCTTCTGGTGCAGGCCGATGGGCCAGAGGTAAAACTCTTTGCTGTGGCCTGGGCTGAGCAGTTCGTCCCCCCAGATATCGGTTACCGTGCCGACCTCTTTTTTCTCCTGGCCCATCAGCGGCCAGAGCTGCCAGCCGTTGAGGTTATGGTCCCCGCGGCGGATATGAAAGAAGGGGTAGGGGCAGTTCCAGGTGGTGACATCTTTTTTGCGGGTCTTGACGTAGAGCGGCATCAGGATGAATTCGACCTCGTCGCGCCACATGCGGTGCTGGAGCTCCCCATAGATGGGCAGGAACGCCCGGTAGTTTTCTTCCGGGATTTCGGAGCGCTGTTGCATATAGAACGGGAATAGGGAGAAGCGGCGGGTCATCTGGTCCTCCACATTGGTGCCACCGGCCCAGTAAAATATCTGGAAGATGTGGACACGGTACTCCAGGCCGTAGCGGTCCACCCCAAAGAACGGATAGAGGAAATCCATTTCCAGAGTTTCCAGGTCTTCATTGCGCTCCACCGAGAAAAGAGGCGGCAGGAAGGTAAAGCGGGAGAGGTCCCCCTCCGTATATTCGTATTGCCGGTAAACCAGCGGGCCATAGGGCTGATAATCGTGCTTCAGGGTGAAGGCGACCGAGTACTCGGGGAAGAGCGAGGGGGTCAGCGTTTCGGAATCTTCGGGCGCCTCCGTCAGCTCGGCAAATTTGGAGAAAAGCCCCTGGGCCACCAGAAGAGGCGAGCCGGCCAGGCAGAAAATAAGCACCAGCAGCCAAACCGGAGAACCTGCCCCGAGCAGAGAGCAGCGCAACCCCGGAGGGTTGTTCTCTTGACGTTGCCTTTGCCGGGGGTTCACAACTTTCTCACCAAGCACCTGGGATAGTTTAACTTCCTTGTTTTCAAGATCAAGTGCAATTTAAAATCTTTCAACTCCGTGGAGAGCTTCCAAAAACAGTGCATTTTACCGCTGCCCTCTCCAGGCTCTCCTGCCTGCTGGGGCTGCGGCATGGCTGAGGAGCAAAAGCCCACCCTGCGCAGCCCGTCTGATAATAGGGGAGTGAACCGCTGAAAACGAGCTTTTTCATGCTGGCTTTGGGGTTGACCTGCTGCCCCCGCTCCGGTACGGTATATATGTTTTAGTGAGAAGTGGAGGAAGGATGATGGATTTGGGAGATGCGATGAAACAGTTTGAAGCTGAGCTGGAGCGGGCGGGTGTGAGCTCTCCGCGCGCCAATGTGGAGTGGATAGCCTGCGCCACGCTCGGGCTGAGCCGTGCCGAGCTTTCGCTCAAAGCCGCGGAGAGGGGGTTCACGCCGGAGCCCGGGCAGCTTGAGGAAATCCGAGCGCGCGTTCACCGGCGCGCCGCACGGGAGCCGTTGCAATACATATTGGAATCGACCTCTTTTTGCGGGATAGAGATCAAGGTCGCCCCGGGGGTATTGATCCCGCGGCCAGAGACCGAGCTCCTGGCCGAGGCCGGCTGGAAATTCCTCCAGAAGCGTCAGGAGCCGACCGCGCTGGATTTCTGTAGCGGCTCCGGCTGCATCTCCCTGAGCCTGGCGCTCTATGCACCCGAATCACGCATCTGGGGGGTGGAGCTCTCGATTGAAGCGCTCCGGATCGCCTGGACCAATGCGACCCGCTATGAGCTCGACGGCAGAATCCGCACCATGGAGGGAGATTGCCCGACGGCGGCGCGTGAGGGTGCCCCTTTCGACCTCGTTATCTCCAATCCGCCTTATATTCCCAGCGCCGAGATTGAGCGGCTTGAGCCGGAGGTGAGCCTGCACGAGCCCTCCGTGGCGCTCGATGGCGGCCCCGATGGATTGCGTTTTTATCGGCTGTTGGCGAAGGAAGCGCCGGAGCTCCTGAAGCCCGATGGGGTACTGATGGCGGAGTTCGGCGATGGACAGTTCCCGCAAATCGAGGAGATATTCCGCACGGCGGGCTGGGAGCGTATTCGCGCGGAAAAAGATTATTCGGGCAAGGAGCGTTTCTTCGTGGCGAGCCAGCCCAAGTGAGCGACCCCGACCGCCCGTTTTAGCTTTCAGTGACCTTGGGCAATCCCAGGCGGCGGATGCGTTTGAATTCATCCCAGCGGTTCAGACGCAGGCGCAGGAAGCGGCGAAGCATCCAGAAGGTGGAGCGTTTTTGAAGCGGTTTGAAGCGCTCCCGCTGCCGGCGCAGATACTCGCGCCTGGCATGGCAATCTTTGAACGCCTCCCAGACCGTGCTCCGGAAAAAAGAGAAGCGCCGCAGGTAGAGGCTCCCCGCCGCCCCTTCGGCCAATAGCCAGGCGGCTTGCAGCAGCAGGAGGAGCCGGCTCCAGGGGCCGCTCAGTTTCAGGAGCACCCAGAGATGATTGCGGTTGGCATGGAAGCGTTTGAAATCGCTGGTACGGAGCTCCACCACCTTGTCGCCGCCGGCGGTATTGACGGCAGCCGAGCCGCGATGGTGAAGGGTCGCCTGGCGCAAGGCCCAGCAACTGCCGCCGGAGAGCCAGACCCGCCAGGAGAGATCAAGCTCATCGGCATACATGAAGAACTCCTCGTCAAAACCACCCAGCCGCTCAAACTCGCTCCTCAAAATCAGATAGGAGCATCCCTCGGGCATCAGAACCGGTCGGCTTTCCGGGAAGTCCTCCCGTTCCGTCGGGAAACCGAAAAGGTCAAAGCCGCCGGCCCCCAGGCTTTGGAATGAATCTGAATCGTAATCGAGCACCCGGGGTGTGGCCGCCGTCGCGCCTCGTTTTTCGGCCTCGGCGACCAGCCGCTCCAGCGTGTCGGGCTCCATCCAGGTATCGTTGTTGAGGAAGAAGAGCCATTTGCCGCGCGCCGTTTTCGCCGGCAGGTTATTGCCTTTGCAGTAGCCGAAGTTGCCGCCATTTTGGATAAACTTCCAGGAGTCCTCCGGCCAGGATTGCAGGAGCTCTTCGGAGAGCCGCTCCGAGCCATCCTGGGAGAGGTTATCGGCCACGATTGTTTCGGTATGGGCAAAAAAGGTTTGCGCCCGCAGCGATTCCAGGCAGCGCCTCATCCAGCGGGCCCCGTTGTAATTGAGGATGATGATTGAAATGACCGGCCCTGTACTCACAACGCAACTATTTTTTAGGAGTCTCCCTCTCCGAGAGGCCTCAGAGGCTCACTCCTTTTTGGTCGTCACGGTGCGGACCCACTCCTGGTTATCGAGATACCAGCGGATGGTTTTGCGTATGCCGGTTTCAAAGGTATGCTGAGGGCTCCAGCAGAGCTCACTCTGCATCTTGCCGGCATCAATCGCATAGCGCCGGTCGTGGCCCGGGCGGTCCTTGACGAACTCGATGAGCTTGCGGCTGCTCCCCAGCGGGGCCGAACGGAATTCATCGACCAGGTCGCAGATGAGCTTGACGATGTCGATATTGGCCCACTCGTTGTGGCCGCCGATATTGTAGGTCTCGCCGGAGCGTCCGGAGCTGAGCACCAGCCAGAGCGCCTCCGCGTGGTCTTCAACATAGAGCCAGTCGCGCACGTTTTTGCCGTCGCCATAGACCGGAATCGCTTTACCATTGAGGAGGCTCTGGATGACTACGGGGATCAGCTTCTCGGGGAACTGGTAGGGTCCGTAGTTATTGGAGCAATTGGTGATGACCGTATTCATCCCGTAGGTGTGGTGGTAGGCGCGCACCATCATATCGCTGGAGGCTTTGCTGGCGGAGTAGGGGGAGTTGGGCGCATAGGGGGTTTCCTCGGTGAAGTAACCGGTCGGGCCCAGCGTCCCATAGACTTCATCGGTGGAGACGTGTAGAAAGCGGTGGGAGCCAAGCGCGCCTTGCCAGTGGGCGCGGCAGGCCTCAAGCAGGTGGAAGGTCCCCGTGACGTTTGTCTGGACGAAGACGCCCGGGTCATTGATGGAGCGGTCGACATGGGATTCGGCGGCCAGATGCATCACGTCGCTGATATCGTGCTCCTGAATGACGCGGATTACCTCCTGGCGGTCGCGGATATCGACCTTTTCAAACCGGTAGCGCTGGTCACGGTCCACCGGCACCAGGTTCTCCGGATGGCCGGCATAGGTGAGGGCGTCCAGATTGACCAGAAGTTCGATTTCTTTTTTCTCGAGGATGTACCGGATGAGGTTGGAGCCGATAAACCCTGAGCCACCTGTTACTAAAAGTTTCATAGCGATATTTTAAGAGGTCTCTATTTAATGTTGAAAAATCCGTTTTGTTTGGCGATTGAATTGGAAGGGAGCACACCGCGCCAGTTCAGGCAGGGGTAGACCACGCTGTTGCGGCCGATGATGCTGCCGGGGCACAAGACGGCGTTACAGCCAACCTTTGCATGATCCCCCATCACGGCACCGAATTTTTTTAGCTCCGTATCAATTTCCTCTCCATTGAAGCGGATGTTGATATTGCCAGGCATGAGCCTGACGTTGGATATCTTCACGCCGGCACCCAGATGCGCCTTGTAGCCGAGGATGGAATCGCCGACGTAGTTGAAGTGTGAAATCTGGCAATCGTTAAAAACGATGCAGGCTTTGAGCTCGCAGGAGTGGCCGATGGCGACCGAGTCACCAACGACGACGCAATCGCGGATATAGGCGCCGTGGCGAATGTGGCAGTTGCGGCCGATCACGGCCGGCCCCAGTATCATGGCCCCCTCTTCAATGACGGTCCCTTCGCCAATAAAGACGTTTTCTCCGATATACGGTTTGCCGATGAGGGTGTGCTTACCGGTAGGGAAGCTCCCCCGTGCAAAGTAATCCTGGAGCCCCTTGAGGGCATCCCACATGGGGCGGCCCTCCTCAAAGAGGGCGGTATGCTCCGTCTGGGAGAGGTCCAAAAAGTTAGATGTCGAAAGTGGCATATATTTCAAAAAACGCATAGCCCTCCGGTACTGGCACCAGCCAGACCCGGCGCTCCTCAGGGCTTTCTCGTTGGGAGCGGTTTCTTTAAGCAGGAAAGGAACGCAGCCGAAGCGCACGTTCCTCACCAAATTTTTTACCCTGCACCGGAGCAGGATGTCGAGCCGACCGGCGCATTAAAATTGTACCTGGGGAACCTGTTTCTCATCCAGGCTTGTCTCGAAAAGAACTTCGTGTTTGAAGCCGAGCATCCCCGCGAAGAGGATATTGGGGAAGACTTCAATTTTCGTATTGTAGCGCGTGACGCTGTCATTATAGAACTGGCGCGCAAAAGAAATTTTGTTTTCCGTAGAGACCAGTTCCTCCTGGAGCGCCAGGAAGTTCTGGTTCGCTTTGAGGTCGGGATAAGCTTCCGCCACGGCCAGGAGGCGTGCCAGGGCTGAGCTGAGTTCCCCTTCGGCCTTGATGGCATCCTGCGGCAGTTTAGCCTGGGTTGCGCTGGCGCGAGCAGCGACTACCCGCTCCAGAGTCTCTTTTTCATGGGCGGCGTAGCCCTTGACCGTATTGACCAGATTCGGGATCAGGTCGTGACGGCGTTTGAGTTGGACATCGATTTGTGCCCATGCGTTTTTGACGGTTTGCCTGAGCGCCACCAGCGAGTTATAGATGGTGAGGACGATGAGCCCCACTATGACGACCAGCACCACCAGCGCTATCAGCAGCAGGACCACCAGACCGCCCAGAGCAGCGGCGTTAACCATTCCAAGTATCATAATTGATCTTTCTTCCTGTTTAAACTTCCGGCACGGAGCCTTGCCGAAGCTTCCTCATTGGTTTTCATGCCGAGATATTCGCCAGAACCATGAAAACTTTTAGCCGGCATCTTCTTTGATTTAAAAAAGTTGCCATAGCTTCCGCACGGCTCATTAAAAACAGAAAAAAGGCCCGATGTCGAGCCTTTTTAGCGAGAAGTTATTTTGAAAACAGCGGCTAGCTGATGGCTACCAGTGAAGCGCGTTCATTCTTATCATTGCGCACAATCCCCTGGGCCCGCGGGTCGAGCGTGGGAACGCCATCGACCAGAAACTGATAGCGGTGATGCCCGTGATGCAACGGAACTTGAATGGTCCAGAAGCCATCGGGGCAGCGGCTCATGGGGTGAACCTCCCGATTCCATTGATTAAAATCACCCACCAGAGAGACCTCTTTGGCATCTGGTGCCGAAATTGAAAAGTTATGCGCCTGTATGGACCTCTTGGCCGAATACCTGTCTAAACGATTAACTTTGTACTGAGATAAATCCATGTCTATATTCACGTCTTCTCGTAAAATTGATAGTTAACAAGCATGAAACGTACCAGCCCGGAATAAAAAATAAATTACTGAAAAAGGGGGTTCTCCGGCGGCAATCATGCTTGCTTTGGCTGTATGGGGGAGCAGGGTTGCAAGGGGAGGGGCTAACTTATTGCGTTGGTGAGGGCCGGACCGATTGACTCAATCCGGTAGCTCTGGCCGTTAAACTCGATCTCTTCACCCGCTTTTTTGTGGAGCATCGCCTGGACAATCGGGCTCAGGTAGCTGACGATGTTCTTCTCTTCGTCAAAATCCCAGGCTCCCAAAATCACGAACTCGCTGGTCTGGCCGCTGGCGTTCTCTTTCAAGAGGACGCGCGTGCCGATGCCGACCTCCTCGGTGGAGACCTCGCTGAAATCGGTGGCGCGTGCGCGTGTCAGCTCCAGTTCCATCTCGGCCTTGAGCTGGAGCAGCAGCTTCTGGGTTTCGCGGGCGGCTTTGAACTCGTGGTTTTCACGCAGGTCGCCATAGCTGCGGGCAATAGCAATTTCTTTGCTGTTATCGGGAATGCGCTTGTGGACCAGCTCATTGTACTCGCGCTTCTTGCGCTCCAGGCTCGCCCAGGAGACCAGCAGCGGCTCTTCGCGTTTTTGGGCCTGCTCGCTGGAGATAAGGCTCTGGACGCTGGGGAAGAGCTTCACGATGCGCATCAGGACCGAGCGCTTATCCATATCCTCGAAGGCGGGGCTGAACTGAAGGGTCCGCGTCATATCTTTGACCTCCTCGATATCGGCCATCGTGATCATGAGCGGCACCAGCTCGGCATTGGTCAGGATATAATCGCGCAGGCGGTTGGAGCGAATATCATTGAACTGGTCGCGCTCAATGGCGGCCAGCATGGCGCGCAGCGTATGGATGTTGAGCAATCCTTCAAAGGCTTCGGGCTTTTCCCGAGAGAGCCAGAGCAGGAGCTCGCTATTGGCCTGATGCTGGTTGATCAGCTCAGAGAGGAACTGGGCCAGTTTTTCGCTCTGGCCGTTTTCAATTAAAATATCGACCACCTCACCGCAGAACTTCGCGGAGAGGTTATTCAGATTCTCCATGAGCGAAGCTGCCCAGGTGTCGGGATAGCTCTTTTTGTAGGAGAGCAGGGCGCTCTTCTGATAGGAGAAGGGGAGTTGCTCAATGATCTTGATGGTTCCCTCGCATTGGGCCCAGAGGTTTTGCGGAGTAATCGTCTCCTGGGAATCGATCTTGAGCCGCTCTTTGAGCTCATCGCGCAGGAAGACTCCCTCCAGCGCCAGCTCCGGTTTGCTCTCCTGGTGGATTGTGATTTCCTGGTTCAGGAGCGGCAGCACTTCATCGGCAAAAGCTTTGGGCTCTTCGAACTCGCCCAGAACCTGGAGCGATTTATTGAGCAGGGAGAGTTTGGCTTTGAAGCCGCGGGTCAGTTTGAGGTCGTTGAGGTAACGTTCTTGGAGGGAGCTGACGGAGGGTTGGTAGAGGATCGGTTCGATTTTACGGGACGGGATGGCGTAGTGGCCGCTTTTTTTCATTCGACTTCGGAGATTGCTCCACCATTTTTTCCAGGCTTCTTCGGGGACGACGACCGGCTTGAGAATCTTTTCTATCTGCTCCACCGTGGCTTTGGAGTCGAGGCTTTCCATGAGCATCTTTATCAGCTCGAGCGGGTTTTCTTTGGCCAGCGTCTGGAGCGCTTCGGGCTCGGTCAGTTTGCGCGCCAGGATGTTATCAGCCGTGATGGGGCGCAATGTATCGGCCGCGAAGCCGACATCCATCGAGTGGGCGTTTTTGGTTTCAAAGTCAATGATGAGTCGCCACTGAATGGAATCCACATCGACGATTTTGCCCACGCCCCAACTGCGATGAGTACAAAAACCTGAATCTGTGAGTGATAGTAAGGATGTAAGTTGATCTTCGCTGATCTTCCCCGTTGCCGCCAATTTTTCAAACTCTTCTTTCATCTTCGTGCTTTCAACAAGCCCTCAAGCCGGCTATTATCACCTCTGGTGAGCTCAAATCCAAGAGAAATTACAATTCAAACCCTCAGAAAAGATACCGGCAACTCTGATTTTGTTGAAAACCTGCTCAATAAAAACATCTCAAAAAGCAACTTAACCCCCCAAGACCGTGCCTTGGCGCGTGAAATGACGATGGGGATGGTTCGCTGGCGTCTGACTCTGGAGTGGCTCGCACGGCGTAAGCTGCGCACCGAGCCGCCCGAGCTGGTTCTGCTCTTGATTTGCCTGGGGCTCTACCAGCTTTTCTGGATGCGGGTGCCGCAACATGCAGCGGTTTTTGAGACAGTGGAGCTTTGCGAGCGGCTTGTGGAGGGGAAGTATAAGACGCTGGTCAATGCGGTCCTCCGCGGCTATGGCAGGCGGATCGAAGAAACGCGGAAGCTCCTGAAAGAGCTTGGCCAACGGGACCCCGCCCTGGCCGCTTCTCATCCCCAGTGGCTCTATGAACGCTGGGAAAAGCAGTGGGGCAAGAGTGATCTGCTCGCATTCATGGAGTGGAATAACAGCATCCCGCACCCTTTCCTCAGAGTCAATACGTTGCAAACCAGCGTGGCGGAGCTGCTGGAGCGGCTCAAGAGCCAGGGAGTGGAGGCGGAGGAGGTGAGCTATCCTTTTCTCACCGAGCAGATATTGCTCAAGCTGCCGCCATCGGTGCCGCCTCATCTATTGGAGGGGTACGCGGAGGGGCTCTTCTATATTCAGGACCCGGCCACACTTCTCTCCGTACAGGCGCTAGAGCCGCAGCCCGGCCAACGGGTGCTGGACCACTGCGCAGCGCCGGGCGGCAAGACCACCTACATCGCCCAGCGGATGAAGAACCAGGGGAGCATTGTCGCCGTCGATATTGAGGAGCGGCTGGAATTGATCAGAGAAAACTGTAACCGCCTCCGGATAGAGATGGTGGAGCCGGTGGCAGCGCGTGATTTCCAGAAACGCCCGGCAGAGCCGGAGTTCGACCGCATTTTGCTTGATGTCCCCTGCTCCAATACGGGCGTCCTGCGTCGCCGCGTGGAGGCGCGCTACCGGCTCAACCTGCGCGAACTGGAGCTGCTCAGAGAGATTCAGGCCGGTTTGCTTGATGCGGTGTCGCCGCGGTTGAAAGAGGGGGGGCTCCTGGTGTATAGTACCTGTAGTGTGGATTGCATGGAGAATGAGCAGCAGGTGGCCGGCTTTCTCCGGCGGCATCCCGAGTTTGAAAAGAGCGGCAGCCGGTTTCTGTTGCCCCATCAGGAAAAAACGGACGGGGCCTACGTGGCTGTTTTAAAAAGAAAATAGAGGGTAGCGAGATGAGCGAACATGAAAAAAAGAAATTGAAGATCGGTTTTCTGGGTGCCGGCGCGATGGCGACCGCTCTGGCCAGGGGGATTCTGGCAGCGGAAAAAACGAGCCCGCAGCATGTCTGCGCCTATGATATCGACCCGGCGGCGGCACGGAAATTCTCGGACCAGACCGGCAGCCCCGTGGTGAAGAGTATCCGGGAGCTCATGGAGCAATCGGATGTGATTTTTCTGGCCGTCAAACCGGTTCATGCCGTCGGCGTGTTGCTCTCCATTCAGGAGGCGATGGGTAAGCCGTTGCTCCTGGTTTCGATTGCAGCGGGCGTCAGTCTGAGGGCGATCGAGAGCTATCTCTGCGAGTCTGTCCGCGTCGTGCGGGTGATGCCCAATACGCCTGCGCTGATTTGCTGCGGCGCCAGCGGTTACTGCCTGGGGAGCAATGCGACCAATGAAGATGAGCATCTGGTGCAGGAGCTCCTCGCCTCTGTCGGCGTCGCTTATCGGGTCAATGAAGCGCAGATGGATGCGGTGACCGGGCTGAGCGGCAGCGGGCCGGCCTTCGTTTACCTGATGATTGAGGCGTTGAGCGATGGCGGCGTGGCGGCCGGTCTGCCGCGGGAGATGGCGACTTATCTGGCGGCCCAGACCGTTAAAGGGGCTGCCTGCATGGTGATGGAGACGGGGCAGCATCCGGGTGTCCTCAAGGACCTGGTCTCGAGCCCCGGCGGCAGCACGATCGAGGGAATCCGGCGCCTGGAAGAGGCCGGCGTCCGCTCCGCTTTTATGGAGGCGGTTCTGGCGGCTGCGAAGCGCTCGCGCCAGATGGGCAGGAAAGACCATTGACAAGGTTCACCTATTATATCCTGTCTGTATTGCCTTGAAAAGAGAGCGCATCTTGAGGGTATGTGATTAGAGGGCATTTTGTACACGATTTTCATTTGCGATC
>LSQX01353083.1_pt2 | contig 38942 bp, 36 predicted proteins | sample 654561 | NCBI WGS metagenome assembly LSQX01 (sample SAMN04489861, study PRJNA283612) | anaerobic digester metagenome | isolation source: 4 biogas reactors fed with cattle manure at either 37C or 55C with and... | place: Denmark: Kongens Lyngby | collected 2014 | reverse complement strand
CTGAAGAACCTCATCGACTGGCTGTCCAGGCCTATCAGCAATAAGGAGCGGGCAATTCTTGCAGGAAAGCCCGCCGCAATAAGCGGGATTTCTCCCGGCATGTCCGGGACAGTTACGGCCCAGGACCATCTTGTTACGCTCATAAGCTTTTTGAACATGGACGTTATGAATGCGCCGCGTCTTACGATCCCTTATGCTATGCAGCAGACCGACAATCAAGGAAAACTGGTGCTTAATGAAATAAGCCAGCCTGATCTGGAGAAGCAGGTAAATGCCTTTATGGATTTTGTTGGGGGGCGTATGAGGTAAGGATGGTGCTATGTATTTTCTCTTACTATCCTCAAATACTCACGCATCCCCTCTTCCTCGTTCTGCCGATAATTGAAGCCGAAATGCGCTGATACCGCGATAGCAAGCATATGAAACAAGTCGCACATCGCATCGACTGATGTCCAAATGTCGGCATAGTCACTACTTGAATAGGTGGCGGTATATTGAGTGTACAACTCTGGCGGCAGAAATTTCTTAAAATACTTACCGTCCTTGCCTGCAGAAACATTAAATCCGTGCCGTGTGCCGATGTACCAATTAATCATATCGTGCAATTCACTCCGGACATAGCTATTAAGCATATGCATGACGTATGGAAGTTCATCCCTCGCAATACCTTTCGCAATGTTATTGAGGCACCACCAAAAGTTATTGCAGCAGGAGTAGAAGAAGAGTGGAGACGGGGGCTTAATATGCCAGCATTTATCGCTGGGAGCTGGCAGGCTTGGCAAAAAGCCGCTGCCATTATCTTTGTCGAGCAGAACTATTGCTGGTTCTCTGTTATCCATGTATTTAGTAAACTTAAAGGAGAGGTCAATGCGGACTCCATCGGGATAGATCATCAAATAAGTGAAGTTGCCATCCCCATCCGGATACCGCATAGTCTCCGGCATTTGCATAATCAGCGGCTTTCCAAAGCGTGTTTCTACCCATGCAGGATTATTATAAAATGGCGCAATATCTGCTACAAAATAGGTTATGTCGAAGTCCTGGTAGATGTCCTTAGGGACTGCAGGATTCGCCCGGGAACCAACCAGTAATACTGCCCGAATGCGTTCATCAGCATGAGCTACTCCCAAAATCAAATCCATTATTTCCTGTTCAGTTCTCATCTTTTCACTCTCTTTTCAAAAATCGTCTTAACCCCTTTTTCTTTATCCACTCCACCGATTCCTGCATTATGTCTGATGTCGAAGGCCAGTATAAATGTGTTACACCGCCTTTGTTTTATCTAATATTGCCGCCATTGTTTTTTGGCACACGCCGCATGCTGAACGGCAATCGCTTATGTCGGCGGCGACGCCAAGCGTTTTTGCATAATTTATAAGCCCAGTTACACCACCTTCAAGAATTGCTTTCGCCGCAGGTATACTGTAAGGGTCATAACCTTCGACTACGTCTAAGGAATCTTGTCTGTAAATATTACCTATCGGCATGGAGCACGGAATAACGTCGCCGTTGGGATTAATGCAAAAGCAATCTATGTCATCAAGCCTCGATGTATAGGGCATAGAGCCGCATGGAATAGATAAGTCCAGTTGCTCCTGTGGTGAAAACCATTCGGCAAGATATTTAAGCGCATTGCCTGCGGGGAAGATGTTGTTGCCCTCATTAGCCCTTATGCCTTTGTCAGAAAAAAGCTGTACTAGGCGCTTGGTTTCTGAGTTATACGGGTTATTGTGACTTTCATCTACTAACCAGACAGGCTGAATGCGTAAAGATGGAATACAATATTTCAAAAGCGCATCCGCAAACTGCATTACGGGTTCAAGCGGTATATATTCTTGATGAAAGACATCAACGGATAGTAAAATGTCGTTAACACCAGCCACGCAGAGGGCTTCAGCTACTTTTTCAATCGTCAGCTTATCATGAGAGAAATAACCATTCGTGATAACCTGTCGCCTTGGAATGCCGCAGTCGCGGGCTGCTGCATGTATTTTACATACCGTTTCTGAATACAGCAATGGTTCGCCGCCGAAGGTCATGACAGATTCAATCTCGAATCTACCAGTAAGCCGATTTATTGCAGTTATCGCCGCATCTGCGTTCACGCTACCACCAGTCGATGCGTTTCCACCGACGGAGCAGTGTTTGCATTTGCCGCTGCAAGCGTTTGTTATCACAAATTCAATGCGCTTCAAGTCTATGTACATAAGGTTGACCTCCAGCTAAATATCTCTAATTATATCATTTAGCCAGTCTAAAACAATATTTAATGCTCCTAATACCTCCGCCTCTATAGGCGTGGGATAAAGAATACTTTATGGAAAGAAGTTGCGTAAGTTTATGTTAATTACTCGAATACTAGGGTAAGTACTCATTTAAGGTAGCTAAACAGCGAAAGGAAGATTTTGATGACACAAAAGTTGCAACCCCTGCTTCAATTGAAAGGCATAAACAAGTATTATGGCAGCTCACACATTCTTAAGGATATATCCTTTGATATAATGGACGGCGAGTTCTTAACGCTATTAGGGCCGTCAGGCTGTGGCAAAACAACTATATTAAGGTGCATTGCCGGACTTGAAGAGATAGACTCCGGGGACATTTTGCTAAATGGTGCTTCCATTAAGAATTTGGCACCGAATAAGAGAAACGTTAATACGGTTTTTCAAAACTATGCTTTGTTTCCTCATTTAAATGTTTATGACAATGTGGCTTATGGGCCTAGAGTTAAGAAGACTATGAGTGAGAAGGTTCTGAGAGAAAGAATTGCCGACGTTTTGGGATTAGTGCAGATGGAAGGCTACGAGGACAGGATGAGCCACCAGCTATCAGGCGGACAGCGGCAGAGAGTTGCTATAGCCAGGGCTTTAATTAACGAGCCGGACATCCTGCTTTTAGACGAGCCCCTGGGAGCTTTAGACCTCAAGCTTCGTAAGCATATGCAAACAGAGCTTGCTCACTTGCAAAAACAGGCTAAGACCACCTTTGTTTACGTAACCCACGACCAGGAGGAAGCCCTAAATATGTCTGACCGCATAGTGGTTCTCCACATGGGAGAAATCCAACAGCTGGGTAATCCGAGGGATATATATAATAATCCCAAAAACCTTTTTGTGGCAGACTTCATAGGAGACAGGAACATTAAAAGAGTTAAGGTTCTTGAGCGGCATGATAAATATGCAAAGATACAGCTGGGAAGCAGTATCCTGAGCGTTAAATGCTCTGGTAGTGTTGCCGGCCCATGCGACTCCGGTGAGACAGCTATTTTAGCTATTCACATGGATAAGATGAAGATATCATGCTCCGAGCTTTCCAATTCATTATCGGGCCAGGTAATGTCCGTCCACTACGCAGGCTCACAAATAAAAACCGAGATAAGCGTGGAAGATGAGATAATTACTGTCATAGAGTATCAGAATAATGAATGTGACTATAATGTAGGAGATAAGGTGTATGTAGCCTGGGAAGAATCAGGAGCGGTATTATTACCTGTTGAGGAACATGCGGAGGGCGGCAATGCTTAATATGAAGAGAATTAAACAAAACGCGCCTGCCATACCCATTCTGGTTTGGATAGGCTTATTGGTTGGCATACCGCTTATTTATGTTCTGATGCTAAGCCTTTTATCGAGAGATAATTTGGGGAATATAGTATTTGAGTTTACTCTGGACAATTATAGAAGGATCTTTGATCCTGTTTATCTAAAGGTTTTTTTGAATTCGTTTTTGCTGGCAACACTAACCGGATTGATTACGCTATTTATTGGCTATCCCGTTGCATACTTTACAGCCGGTTTAGAGCCCAGGAAGCGCTCCTTTGCAATTATGCTGATTATTTTGCCCTTTTGGATATCAAGCCTGCTAAGAACCTACGGTTGGATTATACTTTTAGGAAATACGGGTCTTTTGAACAATTTATTGATGAAGCTTAACATTATTAACGCCCCCTTGCCCATGATGTACAGTTTTGGCACTGTCCTTGTGGGCACGACCTATATGCTGATACCCTTTATGATTATTGCTATATTTAATTCGGTTGATAAGCTCGACAGGTCTTTACTTGAAGCTTCTTCCGACTTAGGGGCAGGTAAGTGGAGGACATTTTTCAAGATAACGCTTCCTCTTACTATGCCCGGCATCGCAGGGGGATTTACTCTGGTCTTCATTCCCTCGCTGGGTATGTTTTTCATATCAGATCTCTTGGGCGGTGGGCAGAACATATTCTTGGGGAACCTAATAAACTCACTTGTCACGAAAGGAAGAAACAGACCGCTTGCTTCCGCTTTTTCTGTAGGGATGATTGGCCTGGTTTTGCTTGTGTTGTTCATTTACAGCCGTATTACAAAGAATAAGAAGGAGGGATTATTCCTGTGAATGTAAAGGCAAAAGGCTTTCGCACATTTTATTTGTCCTTGTTCTTTGTGGTGCTTTATGTTCCTGTGCTTAGCGTTATCTTGTATTCCTTTAATCAAAGTCCCTCAACAGCACAGTGGACCGGCTTCACCCTGGATTGGTACAAGGAGCTGTTTAATGACAGAGTTATTTTTGAGTCATTTAAATTAAGCATAGTGGTGGCCCTGATGACCTCCCTTTTATCCGCTATTTTAGGGACGGCAGCAGCAATTGTTTCTTTGTATGTCACCAAGAGGATGGAAAAGAGCATTAATGGCATAATGATTCTGCCCCTGCTTGTGCCCGAGGTAGCTCTGGGAGTATCGCTACTTTTATTCTTCTCCTCACTAAGGCTGCCATTCGGGTATTTGACGCTGGTACTTGCTCATTCGCTTTTTTGCGTACCCTATGTATATATCATGGTTCAGCTTAGGCTTAAGGAAATAGACAAATCCATTATAGAGGCGGCAAAGGACTTGGGTGCCGGCAGGGCGAAAATAATTAAAACAATTATATTACCATTGGTCATGCCCTCGATATTGACAGCATCTTTACTGGCGATGGCAATCTCCTTAGATGATGTTGTAATCTCGACCTATATGTCCGGCCCAACAGCTACGACTTTGCCGGTTCACGTTTTTTCTATGATGCGTGTGGGCGTTACACCCAAAATCAATGCCCTGTGCACCTTAATTCTAGTGGGAACATTTTTTATAGTTGGCTTAAGTCAACTTGTCAATAAAAAGAGTAATCAAAATAACATTCGGAACAACATTCAAAAAGAGGAGGAATTAAATTGGTAAGCACAAGAACAAGAAAGATTTTCGCACTAACCCTGGCAGCTATCTTTGTATTTGCCTTAACCGGCTGTGGCGGCGGGAGTGGCAGCAAGCAAATTAATCTTATGACATGGGGAGGAGACTTTATTCCTCGAGAAATAATTAATCAATTCGAAGAGGATACCGGCATAAAGGTAAATTACAAGGAGGTCACCTCTAATGAGGAGATGCAATCCCTACTGGAAGCAAATCCTAATCAGTATGATTTAGCGGTAACAACAGACTATATGGTAGATATTATGAGACGCAACGGGCAGTTGGAGGTATTAGACAAGGGAAAGCTGCCGAATTTCTCAAATATAAACCCTGTATATCAAGGCAATTATTATGATGAAAATGATGAGTATTCAATACCCTATGCAGTGTCTATCTCCTTTTTGCTGGTCAACCCGGAGGCTGTTGAGCAGCTGGGGGCGGAGCCTATTACCGGATACAAGGACTTATGGCAGGAGGAACTAAAAAACAATGTGGTTGTAATTGACTGGTCTGTTGAAATCATGGGTCTTGTTTTGAAAAGTTTGGGCTATGAGTATAATGAGACCGATCCTGCAATAGTCGAGGAAGCCAAACAAAAGCTGTTTGAGCTGAAAGACAATATAGTACGATTTGAGACCAACACTCCCGAGGATTCGCTGATAAACGGAGAGGCGGTCGCCGGCTTCATGTATTCAAATCAGGCAGTTAAGGGTAAGGCGGCTGACGATAAGCTTGAGCCTGTATTCCCCGTGGAAGGGATGCCTATCTATATTGACAGCTTCGTAATGTCTAAGCAGGCGCCTAACAAGGATAATGCATATAAGCTCTTGAACTTCATAATGGAGCCTGAGGTTAGTGCCAAGATTTCTGATATAACGAAGTTTGCGAGCACAAATAAAGCGGCTGCGGAATTTTTGCCAGAGGACTTCAAAAACAATCCGATGCTGAACCTGTCCGATGAGGTAGTTGAAAATACAAGCTTCTATATTGATGTGGCAGCGGTTACAGAAGAATATGAACACATTTATTCGGAGTTTAAAATGAAGTAATGGGATAGCCAAAATTTTGACATAATATTAAGCAACAACGAAAACCTGGCGGAGATACGGCGTAAAGCAGAGGCTGAAGTGATTAGTGAGAAAGTTGACGATGTAAATCCTAGTATGACAGTGATGAGGTTTTCAGAAGCATTAAGCGATGTAACTTATACATTTTATGATACTGCCGGGCAGGAAATAGATACATTTTGTAAGCCAAATTGATTATATCTAAATAGGCATAAAGTCAAAAGTATAAAGTCCATACTTTTTGCATAGAAATAATTTCACCTGCACAATTATGCTTCAAAGCTTCAAATTTATGGTATAATTTTATTGTAGATAATTGAAGTGAGTGTGTTCAGCATGGGAAAAGGAGGAATAATAATGAGAAATGAAGTTTTCACTATTTCACTACCCAAAAATCCGGTGATAAACCTGAGTGTGAATCACGGACACTTTACAACAAGTCACTTTCATACTACTCATTATCTTGATTTGACCAATATAAAGACCAATGCGTCAGTAGCTAAGTATGTGGCAATAGAACTAGCCCTACCTTATTTATCGAGTACACTTGTAGATACTATTGTGTGTATGGAGCAGACCGAAGTAATCGGCGCCTATATGGCACAAGAGCTTTTAAATCATGGGGCGGCATTTATTAACAGTGGCAGAGAAATTCATCTAGCTACGCCAATTAGTAATGTTAACAGAAACTTGATATTCCAAAGCAATATGCAGGATTTGATTGTCAATCGCAATATTATTGTATTGGTTTCTTCGATTTCAAGTGGAATGACACTTAACAATGCGTTGGAATGTCTTGGCTATTATGGTGGTAATGTTGTCGGAATATCGGCCTTGTTTAATGCTTATCCTGATAAACAGGAGCATGAAATCCATTCCTTGTTTACCGGGGAGGACATCCCTGAATATCTGATTTATAGCCCGAACGAATGTCCAATGTGCAAAGAGGGGCGCAAGCTTGACGCGATCATTGTTCATGATGGCTATATAGAGATTGGAAGGTAACCGAATTCAAAATTCATAAAAGATTGCCCATTCGGATGATGTGAAACATTATAATCTATTCTATGGTTTGTCTATAGGATAGATTTTTTTGTTAGGAAGGAGGTATCTGCATGGGTTATATAAAATCCGTGCTCCCGATGAAGAATTACCGCCTTATCATGGAAATGGAAGGGGGAAGAGCTTTCGTTGACAATATGATTGCCGAAATGCTATCATAAATTTGCTTAGGTAAACCCGTTTTGATAACCGCAGTAGTCATGGAAGGGAAGATATAGCATGTTCAAGGTCTTTCTTGTCGAGGATGAGATCGTGGTACGTGAAGGCATACGCAAAAGCATAAACTGGGAGCAGTATGGCTTTACATATACCGGCGATGCTTCGGATGGAGAGCTTGCACTTCCCATGATTCGTCAGATACAGCCCGATCTTCTTATTACAGATATTAAGATGCCCTTCATGGATGGCCTGGCCTTGATTGAGCTGGTCCGCAAAGAGTTGCCCAAAACGAGAATAGTGATCATTAGTGGCTATGACGACTTCACTTATGCGCAGCAGGCTATTCGCATGGGTGTTGAACAATATCTGCTCAAGCCGATAATTAAAGAGAAAATGGTAGAGATCCTGCTTGAGATGCGGGAGAAGCTAGAGGATGAGCTACGCCAGAAGGAATACATAGAAAGCTTCAGGAGAGAGGCTCAGGAGTATGAAAACTTTTCTCGAAGAGACTTTTTTGAGCAAATCGTCACAGGCGTACTCAGTGTATCGGAAATCTCTGAAACGGCAAAGAGTATGGGCATTGATTTGAACGCGCCATGCTATAATATTGTGCTATTTTCGCTGAATAGTTCAGAATATGACGGTAGCACACCGGAGAGCTACACTGATACCCTTGCAGCGGTACAGGACAGGGTAACGCAGTTTATCATAAGTCATCCGGAGTTGATTTTGTTCCGCTGGAGCATTACTACCTATGCTGTTTTGATAAAGGGGAATATTGAAGATATAACGCAGCTTACCGACGATTGCATTACAAACATCCAAGACCGATGTGCTATAGCACAGTATGGTGTTGGATGGCATATTGCTAGCGGCACACCGGTATCACGCCTTGGTGCTATACCGATTTGCTTCGCGCAGGCAAGTCGCATTTTATCCTATCGTTATCTATGTCCCCAGGAGCACATTTTGTCAGAGGAGAGCATCTTGGATTTTCGCAAAAAGAACTCAACGCAAACGGATATAGGCAAGAATGATATTGACCAGAAGCGTATACGAAGCTTTCTTAGTAGTGGAAGTAAGAAAGAAATTGACCACTTTATTGGCCAGCTACTTCAAAGCGCTGGTGTGGAGGCTGTTGGGTTGCCTTTGTTTTGCAGATATTTGACCATGACGATTTACTTAGCAGCGGTTGAGTACCTGGATTCAATAGGTTGCCGCGCGGACAGCTTCTGGTCGCTCGAGCTTCGCCCCACAGATACTGTATCGACGCCACAGGAGGTGCGACAGTATGCTAGTCAGGTCATGGGACAGGCTATTGAGCTTCGCGACCTTGAAAGTACAAAGCAACAACGGAGCATATTAGAACAGGCGATTGATTTCATAAACGAGCAATACTCTGATGAATCAATTTCGCTTGACAAGGTTGCCAAAAAAGTCAACATAAGTCCAAATTACCTATCGGCAGTGTTTAGTCAGGAGGTTGGTCAAACCTTAATTGAGTATATTACTTCAAAGAGAATAGAAGAAGCGAAGCACCTGCTCCGTCAGGCAGATATACGGCTTGGTGAGATAGCATTTGCTGTCGGATATAAGGATCCACATTACTTTAGCTTTGTGTTTAAAAAGGTTACAGGCTGTACGCCTAGTGAGTATCGAAAAGGGTGCAGGCAATGAGGAATAATTTGAAACGAGAAGCAAGAAAAATTGAAATGCAAAGTGGACTGTGGAAGATGATCATGATAGTGGCGATACCGCTGATGGTTGTGATTATTGTGCTTGCGGTCTTCGGTATTGTGTATGCTCTAAGATATAATGCAATTCTCAGCAACGTCACAACTGCCTCGAATTTCAACCAAAATTATAAGGACGATGTGGATTTGAAAATGTACTATTACGTGATTGACAGCCAGTATTCTGAAGGCTTGCCAATTGGCGAGGTAGAGTCTGCAAAGACAATCGCTCAAAAGCTGCTTGATACTACGACTCAAAAGGATAGTATCCGTGCAGTAAACAGTGTTTTAAACCTAACACAAAATCTTGAGAAAAAGATGAATCAGATTGCTGAGACAGAGGACTACGATTCTCGGGTAGATCAGCTGGAAAAAAACATATATATCATAACAGATCTGATTCAGAGATTCATGTACACATACCTTTATTACGAGGCGGCCTATCTAAACGATCTGCAGACGACCATGATTAAGAATGTATTTATTTCAATGGTCTTGGTTGTAATTTTGTCGCTGGTGTTGCTGTATTTTCTTTTAAATTATTCCAGAAAGCTCAGCCGAAGGATTGTCGACCCGATCGATAGAATTTGCGAGCGGCTTGAGGCGATTGGCAAAGGCAGCCTATTAGTTTGCGAGCCTATTCAAGCTGACGTTGAGGAAGTGCAAATTCTTTCATATGGTATAGAGAATATGGTTCAGCGCCTGAAATGGCAGATTGATAGGAATACGGAGCAGGAAAAGCAAAGGCGCCGCACTGAATTAGCCTTGCTGCAGGCTCAAATTAATCCACATTTTCTATATAACACACTGGACACAATTGTATGGCTGATTGAGTCAGGCGAAATTGACGGTTCAGTCAAGATGGTCGCCAGCCTCTCGAATTATTTCCGCTTTTCCCTGAGCCGAGGCAAAAATGTTATTACACTTCAGGAGGAGGAGCAACACATCCGAAGCTACTTGGAAATACAACAGATGCGTTATCGAGATCTGATGGATTATGAAATCGATATTCCCGATCGCCTGAAAAGCTTCGTACTTCCTAAGCTTACCCTGCAGCCCCTGGTAGAAAATGCACTGTATCATGGGGTAAAGAATAGACGATGTAAGGGTCTTATACGATTGACCGGCAGGGAGGAGGACAACTGCGTAATCCTGGAAGTAATGGATGATGGTCGGGGTATGACTAAGGAACGCTTGGATGGAATACAATCCTCTCTGACGGATGTCAAGCACGAGGGGTTTGGATTAAGGACTGTTCATCAGAGGATTCAAATACTATTCGGAGCGGAATACGGTTTGTCTTTAGAAAGCACACCGGATATCGGCACCAAGATCATTGTGAGGATTCCTATGCAAACAAGTGACAAGGAGATAGCCACATGAGGAAATTGCTTGCTATTGTTATATGTTTGATGCTTATGCTCTGCGCTTGTGCAAGACAAGCCCAGCCCATGGAAGAGGATGCCGAAGACAGTCTAATTGTTGTTGGTTTTTCTCAGGTCGGTGCAGAATCGGAGTGGCGTGTAGCCAATACAGAGAGCATTAGGTCCACATTAACTGAGGGGAATGGATATGTATTGATATATGATGATGCTCGACAGAAGCAGGAGAATCAAATCCGGGCAATTCGCACATTTATTCAGCAGGGCGTGGACTATATACTGTTCTCTCCAAAGGTAGAAACGGGATGGATTTCCGTTTTGCAGGAAGCCAGGGAAGCCAACATACCGGTTATCGTGCTTGATAGATATATTGAATCAGAGGTTGAAAATCTCTACACAGCTTATATCGGGTCGGACTTTCATAAAGAGGGCGAGATGGCCATAAGCTGGTTGGAAGAATTTTTGCAGAGGGAGGGAAGAATAGGAGACTCCTTAAGGATAGTGCATATTCAGGGAACGATGGGTTCCACTGCGCAAATAGGCAGGACTGCAGCCTTGGAGCAGTCTATAGAAAAGCACCCAAGCTGGGAATTGGTTGCCCAGGAGTGTGGCGATTTTACCAGGGCTAAAGCATACGAGGTCATGGGCTCAATTTTGGAGCAGACAACTGACATTGACATAGTATATTGTGAGAATGACGGAGAAGCACTCGGAGCAATAGCCGCCATGGAGGAGGCGGGGCTTTCGTGTAATGCCAAGGATGGCGTGATTGTTATATCCTTTGATGCCACAAGGCTTGGGCTACAATACTGCCTGGGGGGCAAAATTGCCCTGAATGTAGAATGCAATCCCTTGCAGGGGCCCTATGTTAATGAGATTATCAAGAAGATACAGCTAAGAGAGCCGTTTTCGCGTATGAATTATATTGATGAGACCCTGTTTGACTCATTTACAATCACCCAGGAAATGATAGATGAAAGACAATACTAGTGGAGAAAGCTTACGATTAAAGTTGGAAATATTACTGTCATTAATCCCCACATTTATAGACTAGTCAATTTTTGCTGCTTTTCTGTAAACTCTTTCAAAAAGGCAACTATTATTGTATAATAAAAAGCACACAATAATAACGAAAGGCAGAGTGAATAGATGAATCTCTACTCTCAGATTACCCCTGAAATATTAGAACTTTCCGCTTTATTTGAAAGCAATTGCAAAATTGATCCCGCACTTTACGATAAATACGACGTGAAAAGAGGCCTTCGAGATTTAAACGGAAAAGGCGTATTGACAGGTTTGACGGCTATCTCTGATATCGTATCGTCAAAAATTATTGATGGTGAAGAGCATCATTGTGAGGGAAAGCTTTATTATAGAGGTATCGATGTAGAACAGATAATAGATGGCTTTATAAATGGAGATCGATTCGGATATGAGGAGGTCGCCTACTTACTATTGTTTGGGAACCTGCCTAATGCAGTCCAGCTTGACAATTTCACCGAGATTCTTGCCAAATACCGTTCCTTGCCGACGAGCTTTGTACGGGATATTATTATGAAGGCTCCCAGCAAGGATATGATGAATACGCTTGCCAGAAGCGTATTGACCATGTATTCCTATGACGATTTTGCAGACGACACCACGCTGCCAAACGTATTGCGCCAATCCTTTCAGCTGATTGCCTTATTTCCCCTCTTGTCTGTATATGGGTATCAGGTTTACTGTCACTACCATGACAAACAGAGTCTTTTTATTCATCCGCCACAGCCCGAGCTATCTACTGCTGAAAACATATTGTATATACTGCGGCCTGATCACAAGTATTCTCCGCTGGAGGCAAGGATACTTGATGTAGCCCTTGTATTGCATGCAGAGCATGGTGGCGGTAATAACTCCACCTTCACCACCCACGTGGTGACATCCTCAGGAACAGATACATATTCCGCCATTACGGCGGCACTGGGCTCTCTTAAGGGGCCAAAGCACGGCGGTGCCAACATTAAGGTGGTACAGATGTTTGAGGATATGAAGGAGAAGATATCTGACTGGACTGATGAAGACAGTGTCGCAGACTATCTCAACCGATTGCTGAATAAAGAGGTGTTTGACCGTTCAGGCTTGATATATGGAATGGGTCATGCGGTTTATTCCTTGTCCGACCCACGTGCCAATATGCTTAAAAGGTTCGTAGAAAGCCTTTCCAGGGAAAAGAATCGAATGGATGAGTTTAATCTTTACTCTCTTGTTGAAAAGCTGGCGCCTGATATTATTGGGAAGAGGCGGAAGATTTATAAGGGCGTTAGTGCAAATATCGACTTCTACAGCGGCTTTGTATACAACATGCTCGACCTCCCCCTGCAGCTATATACGCCATTATTTGCTATTGCCCGTATTTCCGGCTGGGCGGCTCACCGCATGGAGGAGATTGCAAATGCAGGTAAGATTATCAGGCCAGCCTATAAGGCTATTTCGGAATATAAAGAATATATCCCCTTAGAGAAACGCTAAAGCGGGCTTTTGCGATCTAACCAAAAAGGGGATATATCTATACTAAATCTATAAATCTTACTAAACTTTGCTTACGGTTGTTTGCCGATATAGGCAAGAATTCCGCCGTCAACATACAATATATGACCGTTTACAAAATCTGATGCGCTTGATGAAAGGAAGACAGCGGGTCCGATCAAGTCCTCGGCGTTACCCCAGCGAGCAGCGGGAGTCTTACTTATTATGAACTTGTCAAAGGGGTGCGCACTGCCGTCAGACTGCTTCTCGCGCAATGGTGCCGTCTGTGGTGTGGCAATGTAGCCCGGGCCGATACCATTACATTGGATATTGTATTGGCCGTATTCGCTTGCGATGTTGCGGGTCAGCATTTTTAGTCCGCCCTTTGCAGCCGCGTAGGCTGAAACAGTTTCGCGACCCAGCTCACTCATCATAGAGCAAATATTGATAATCTTGCCGCTGCCTTTCTTAATCATAGCCGGAATTACTGCCTTTGCCATGATAAAGGGAGCCGTTAAGTCAACATCAATTACCTTCCTGAAATCCTCCACTTCCATTTCGGTCATGGGGACACGCTTGATTATTCCTGCGTTATTTACAAGTATATCTACAGGGCCCAAATCCCTTTCTATAGCTGATATGAGTTCAGTTACCTCGGGTTCCTTAGTAACATCACAGACATAGCCGCGAACGTCAATACCCTTTTCCTTATAGGAATCCAGGCCTTTATTCACAAGCTCCTGATTAATATCGTTGAATGCGATCTTGGCACCTGCGTCAGCCAACCCACAGGCAATTGCAAAGCCAATCCCATAGCTTCCGCCTGTAACAAGGGCAACCTTGCCCTTCAGGGAAAACCCATTTAATACATCCATTACCTTCTCCTCCTATCGCAAGTCTACTGTCTTTATGCTGTCCATATCATCAAAGGCCTGATTCTCTCCGCCCATAGCCCATATGAAGCTGTAGCTGCTTGTACCGCAGCCTGAATGAATCGACCAGCTTGGGCTTATTACGGCCTGCTCATTTTGCATGACAATATGACGTGTCTGCTGGGGCTCGCCCATGATGTGGAATACTACATTGTCACCTTCGATCTCGAAGTAGGTGTATACTTCCATGCGGCGCTCATGAGTGTGTGTGGGCATGGTGTTCCATACACTGCCCGCATCAAGCTCGGTAAGACCCATCGAAAGCTGGCAGGTTGGCAGTACGTCAGGATGAATAAACTGGTTGATTACACGCTTGTTGCTTGTTTCCAGCGATCCAAGCGGCTTTTTGGCAGCATCCTTTATTGAAATCATACGTGTCTCATAGCTGCAATGAGCGGGTGCCGATACACCATAGAATTTTGCGGGCTTATTTTTGTCGTCGCTCTGGAAAAATACTTCCTTTGCGCCCTTGGTTATGTAGATGCAGTCCTTGTAGCCCATGCTGTAAACCTTGCCGTCTACGGTAACCTTACCTGCGCCGCCGATATTAAAAAATCCTACCTCCCGACGTTCTAAGAAGAAGGATGTACCGAAGTTCGCCCAGATATCAATACCCTTATTAATTGGCACAAGATCGTTAACTGGCATGATCCCAAGTGTAACCATACGGTCAACATGGCTGTAAACAGCGACGACCTCATCAGGCAGGTATAGGTTTTCAATTAAAAATTCGTTTCTTGTTTCTTCGGTGGTGTAACGCTTAAAATCTCGTTGATTTGTTGAATATCGGATGTCCATTAGAACTCCTCCATTTGATTTTTTATTTTTCTTCCTTGCCCCATAATTCGATTTGACTAAGAGCAGGGAAGGGTGATTCATTATCTGCCTTCTTAAGCTCCTTAATGATAGCATAAGCAACCTTGCGAGGAGAGAAATCGAAGATTTGCTCATCATATGAGTTGCTTAGCTTAACTACCTCCTGGCTACCGTCGGAAAACTCTATAGTTGCCTGAGTCCAGTAGCTGTCGTGGGGGAAATCTGCGCGGGTCGTAAATACTGCTTTATCCACACAAACTGTCCGGCCGAAATCTATACGCATTTGTGCGTCAGGATCGCGGTTTATTCCCCAGCTTTCAAAGGGCCATTCGCCATGCCCCGCATTGGCATGATTGCCGTTAATTGCATTTCTTGCGGCAAAGACCGATTCTCCACGTGTCTCAACATTAGCTGTTGCATGAGGGAATAAACCTTTGTTTTCATGGCAATCAAAAGGGTTTAGCGCCAGGTTGCGATAACGGCTGATTTCTTCATCGGTGGCTACCCTTGCAGTTAGCAGGTGTACCTTTCCGGTAAAGCTTTTGGGTGAATAACTGGCGCGCTTCTCACCAAAAGGCACTGCCATTTCGTAATTACTTGCAAGATAACCATAGGTCTCGGGCATGCTGTCCTCTAGGCAAGCCACTACATAACCCTGCGCTTCGGCGCAAAGGCAAAGCATATCGCCTTGCGCATACTCCTGATTGTAAACAAGGTATACGCTATTATTTGCTGAGGCTTCTGCCTTTATGGTCCTGTCAAAACCAATTACTCTTATAGTTAATTTCATTCTCTCACCTCGCAAGAGATTATAGCATATGTAGCCTTAAGAGGCAAGAAATTGAAAATACCTCACCATACTAAAACTGTGCCTATTTCCTTTTCGCCCGCAGACCTGTTGAATACTGCCACATTACCGAAGCCAACGCAGCCATCAGCCAAAAAAGTGTCTGTTGGGCTTGCGAACTCTTCATGTGCAATCACAAGGGTATAAAAATGCTCCCCAACCCTTATGTTTAAGGCTTCAATCTGACTATCCCTGAAGGTTATTCCCTTGAAGTTCGATTTTACCGGAAGCCTCTGAATATTAAGCTCTTCGGTGTTCTGGGGCGAGGATAGCGATATCACAGTATAAGCACTTGCAAATCCCCTTGCTGAAAAGCTTGTTTCAATGAATTTAGCGTCCTCGCTCTTGTTGTAATTCCTCGAAAGCTTGAAATCACAGACTCTTGAGGTCAGGTTGTCTGCCAGCATCCTTACTTGCGCTCGAACCTTTTTGCTTTCATAGATGTAATAGTTATTTTTCCCTGCCAGTGTTCCATAATTGTTGAAATGGAAGAACTGCTTGTAGCTGTGCCTATCATTTTCACTTGCATAAAGCTCATCAGCTATAACAATAATATCCGGCTTGAGGAAAATAAGCCTCCTGTTTACAAAGACGCCAGAGCCGTGGCTGATGTATCCTAAGTGACCACCCTCGGCATATCCGTAGCTCTCGTTGGAATAATACCTATGGTTAACTGCCCTTGTGAGCTTTTCGCATTCCCAGGAGTCCTTGCACACGTATAGGTCTGTGTCATCAACCATTATGGTATTATGGGCCCGCAGCTCCTTGAAGGATGTACGGCCTTCGGAAAACACATAGGTATATCTGCCCGAATCAATCAATAGGTCCTCATCTCTACTGAAAAGGTCAACATGGAGCTTATCTGCGTGGCCATGACCCGCGCCCAGCGTACCGCAATGAAAGTGCAAATAGGTTGCATCTCTATCCCAGCTGCTCCTAAAATAGCTATTCCCGCTATCCTCAAAAAACTCATCGGTTTTATCAGGCGCCAGGGAGGCAATGTGTTCGTACTCCTCCAGGCCATGCTCGCCGATATCCCAAATCGTATCGAAATCGGGTACCTCATAGCCTCCAGCCTTAAGTGCGCCATCCTTAAAGACAATAGCGGCCTTGGTAATCAGGTCACGCTGATCGATTTGGTCACTATCTCCCATGCTAAGTTCGTTGTGGTCGGGCTTGGCCGCTAACAAATCCACATAGGCCATGTCCCGTATTTTCTTCAGCATCAGCTCAGGTAGCTGAATCTCATTTCTCTGTGCCAAAATGGCTACATCCAGATAGCAGTGAAGCACCTCATTATGGTACATGGGGCTCTGCTCCCAGTGGAAACCGTCCCGGTATACCTGCATCCGGATTTCCAGCTCTAGCCGTCTTATTGCTTCGGTCAAATATTCCCTTGCTCTTTCTGTTTCGGGGAGCATAGCGCCTGCCATAAAAAGGCCGTGATTTGCAAGCACTCCCCAATTGCTCATAAGATTGTAGGTGTCCCAAACACCCATGATAAACTCTGCCTGTTCAGTTATGCTGCTGATATAGAGCTGTGCAACCTCATCTGTTACATACTCACTTGCTTTAAAGTACTGCATAGCCTTTTGCCAATATTCTAGACGCAGGCCAACCTCAATGCTGCGCCAGGCTTTTGCGTTCTTTGGGTCATCCTTCTTCACATTCCTTATCCAGTGGCAAAGCTGGTTCACAAAGGCTTGTGCGTACTTCTCATCTCCGGTAAGTGAGTAGGCCTGTCCCAGGCATATCCAATAGCGCATACGATTAAAGGCATAAACCCACTCAGGATCTTCGCCCGGCTGATGAACCCAGTCGATTTCTCCTTCGAAAACCACTGGAATCTCAGTGCGCTCCATATCCCAACGTAGTGTAAACGTAAAGACCTGATTTGCAATATCATTTGCCACACTAATAACCTCTTCCTTTTGATGCCCGCAGTTATTCCTTACATACTGGGCAAGCTCTTTAGGGTTATCAAAAAAGAAGTGTCTGTCCTTATTACCAAATATTGAATTTCGCATTACTGCACTACCTCCTCACCAATATGATTTCCAGTCGCTGTTTAGCCGTGTTAGTGCTTCCATGTAAAAATAATCTCCCCAGCTTGCACATTCGTCCACACCCTCGGGTGTGCATGTGTTGTATGGCGATTTTTTGCTGTAGGTTGCATGTAGTACCTGACCGTTAGAAATCGAAGGATCCTTGGCACTGTAATTATCCACAAGGGATTTGACCATTTGCCTGGCAAGAGATATGTACTCGCCAGCTTCTTCAGGGGACACATGTCTTGCCATTTCAAGCAGGCCACAGGCTACAATTGATGCGCTTGAGGAATCACGAGGCTCCTCGGTTCCACTTGTAAAAATCATATCCCAGTATGGTATTAAATCCGCTGGAAGCTTTTCGGTATAAAATCTCAGCACTCGTCTAAAAGAATCTAAATACTCAGGCTTTCTTTCATATTTGTAGCTTAAGGCAGTGCCGTAGACAGCCCAGGCCTGACCGCGGGCCCAGAAGGAATCATCGCTGTAGCCCTGGCATGTGGCTCCGTGGCTCATTTCTCCTGTCTTGGGATTCATAAATACGGTGTGAAAAGTGCTTCCATCCTCGCGAATGGAATACTTGAGACAAGTGGCTGTATGTTTACGGGCAATATTGGCATATTTATCATCGCCGCTTTGTTGGCTTGCCCAGTAGAGTAGTGGCAAATTTAGCAGACAATCAATGATATATCGGTAGTTGTCAGGCGCGCCCAGCTCTCCCCATGCTTGGATGAATTTGCCTATAGGATGGAATCTGCTAATCAGCTGATCCGCTGCCATAATCGCAGCATCCCGAGCTTTGGCGTTATCCAGCAGCTTTGCAGGCGCAACGCAGGACGGCGTATAAAGAAAGCCCATATCATGATGGTCTACCTCTATCTTGTTTATGATGCGATTGTAAAAGCTATCTACCAGAATTAGGCCTGCGTCCCTAAAGCTCCGGTTGTCTGTGCTCTCATAAGCGAGCCAAATCTCGCCGGGCCAGAAGCCGCAGGTCCATTGATTATTTTCACATTTAGGATAAAACCGATTCACACTTGTATGATTTTGACAGGCATATGTATAGTGCGGCAAATTGCGTTCAACTTGTGCTACGGCTCTTTCTAGTGCGACTTTAACTTCATTGTTCGAAATTTCCTGTGAAGCAAAATTATCAAGACTCATAATTTACCCCTTTATTCCTACAGAAGCTACCCCCTGTACAAAGTATTTTTGTAGAGATAAGAATATTATCAGGACCGGAATCAGCGCTACAACACTTGCAGCCATTATTAGCCCGTATTCGCTGGAATACTGCATTATGAACATGCGCAGGCCGATCTGTATGGTTTTTAACTCTATCTTTGTAAGATAAATCTGTGGACCCAAGAAGTCATTCCATGTGTTAACGAAGGTAAAAATCGTAAGCGTTGAAAGTGCAGGCTTAGATAGGGGCAGCATGATTTTTGCCCATATTCCGTATTCATTCAAGCCATCGATACGAGCAGCCTCACACAGCTCATCGGGCACGCCCAGATAAAACTGGCGCATGAGAAACACACCAAATGCAGAGAAGGCCTGGAGACATATAATAGCAAGATGTGTATTGTTAAGCCCCATTTTGCTCATCATTATGAACTGCGGCACCATGTAGGTCTGCCATGGAACGGCAATAGTTGCTATATAGCCAAGGAACAAAGCGTTGCGCCCCTTGAATTGGAGTTTGGCAAAGGCATAGGCTGCAAAGCTTGATGTGATAAGCTGTAAAAAGGTAACAATTGCCGATAATTTTGAGGTGTTAAATATGAATATACCCAGAGGGATCTTTTTCCAAATATCTATATAGTTCTGCCATCTTGGACTTTGAGGAATCCATTTCATAGGGAATGTAAAAACGTCCTTGTTAAGCTTTAGTGAGGATGATAGCATCCAGGCAAAGGGCACAAGCATTATCAGTGCCAGTATGACTAATAGTATATAAATAAAGATTCGTCCTGCTATTCCCTTTCTATTTTGCTTTACCATTTTGCACACCCTCCTATCCCAGCCTTTTCTCGCCGCGGAATTGTATTAATGTAACAATAAGCACCAGGACAAATAAGACTATTGCCTGCGCGCTTGCATAACCGAAATTCAGCGAGCGGAATGCGGTATTATAGATTTGATATACAAGCACTCTTGTGGCATCGCTTAATTGATTATCTCCTCCCGCAAAGAGGTTGATAAATATGTCGTAGACCTTGAATGAGTTGATAATCAGCATGATGGTGACAAAGAATGTAGTAGGATACAGCTGTGGAACCGTTACACTTCGAAACTTGTTCCAGGAATTTGCGCCATCTATCTCCGCAGCCTCATATAGCTCCGGATTAATACCCTGAAGTCCTGCTAGATAAATAACCATATAGTATCCCGTGTTTTTCCAAGCAGTAAAGAGGATTACAGTAATTATCGCCCAGTCCTTGCTTGCACCCCAACCGGGAAGCTGCTCGAAGGGTATGCCGGTAAAGGCATTGAGAAAATTATTAATAGGCCCGCGTACGGGACTGAACATGAAGTTCCAAACAGCAGCGACTGCGACAAGAGAGGCCACATAGGGGAAGAATGATACTGTGCGAAAAAAGTTGCGTCCCTTGATGTTTTTGTTTAATAAAATAGCCAGCGCCAGTGCACATACGATTGTAAGCGGCACAACTCCTACTGTGTATATTACTGTGTTATAAAGCGCCCTACGAAACTGAGCATCCTTTGCAAGGCGTAAAAAGTTGTCAATTCCGACGAAGCTAATAGGGTTTGCGCCATCCCATTCTAGAAGTGACAGCACGAGTGCAAATACAAGTGGTACAAGTGTGAACACAGCAAAGCCTATAAAATTTGGTGCTATAAAGCTGTAGGCAACTAAGGTTTGCTTAGCCTTGCGCCGCCCCAGTTTTTTATTGGATGGTTTATGTAAAACGTTGCTGGACACGCTACTCCCCCTTTATATAATAAGAACCGCACCCGTCAATGCAAGAAGTATTGATGGGTTTCGGGAACTTGCTTCTTCGTAGTAAATGGGGGCGGGAAAAACCGCCCCACATTTTGTGTGCCTGCTCCTATTTCAGAATTTCTCCGATTCTGCTGTTCATATCGGCTATTGCCTCATCAATGGTAGTGTTCTTTGTCATGATGTTATCATGGCACTCGTTCAATACGGTTTCGATGTCCGCACTCTTGTCATGCATAGGCATTTCAAGATAGGTTTTGCTTGTCTTAAGTGCCTCTTTACTTGCATCATCTGTTGGGAAACCATCCATAGATGTGATAGACGCAACAACCTCATCGTTGGTGATCGCAGGAATTGTTCCTGTTTTTGCAACAACAGCTGCTCCCTCGGGTCCTGTTACAAACTTCATGAAGTCAAGAGCTGCTTCCTTATTCTTGGAGTTGGAGTTAACTGCCAATGAGGTAATTGTACCAAGTGTTGTTCCTGCCTGCACGCCATCCGGATGAGGATACTTAGCGATGCCCCAGTTGGTTGCAAGGGATTCGCCTGCTTTAACCTTTGCGATTTGAGTAGCTATAAACCAGCTTCCCATATTCATCATAGCAATCTGATTGTTATAGAATACGCCCGAATAGTGTATGCTGGAGGTCTTTAAGGTGGCATAATCCTGGCAAATACCGTCATCCTGCTGTTTCAAAATAAGCTCATAATAGGGCTTTAAGAAATCATATGTACCATCTACGATTGTGTTCTTGCCGTCGAGTATTCCAAACAATTGAACTGCACTGCGCCATGTGTGATAATGGCAGCCAAAGATCTTGTCTGCGCCGCTGCCGCTTGTCATCTTGCGAGCCAGCTCGTCATACTGTGCAAGAGTCATGTCGTTTGTAGGATAGTCAACTCCCGCCTTGTCAAACAAATCCTTGTTGTAGAAGATAACCCAGAAGTCACTGCGGAATGGCAGAGCGTAGACTTCTCCATCTACTGTGATCTGTTCGGTAGTGCCGCCATAAAGGGATGTATCAATCCCCTGGGAGCTTATGTAGGAATTGAGTGGCTCCAAATGATTTTGCTTTACAAGGTTGGCATAACCGGGGATATCCTTAATTGTAAGGACGTCCAGATCAGCACCGCCCGAAAGCTGTGTACTAAGCATGGTCATGAAGTCAGCAGAGCCAAGATCGATGTACTCGATGGATACGTGGGGATTTTTTGCGACATAGGCTTCTACAAGCGGATTGTAATAAGCTGTAGCGTCAAGATCCCAGATTGCCCATTTCAGATTGACACTCTCGGCTTTTGCGGGCTCATCCTTTGCAGGGGCAGCATCAGCTGTTTTCTCAGCAGCAGGTTTAGATTCCGGTGCTGGTGGATTTTCCTTTTGTCCACAGCCGGCAAACATGCCAAGCGCCAATGCAATTACGAGTAAGACAGGTATAACCCTTTTCATGTAGTTTTCCCTCCTGTTTTTATTCTAATATCTTCATCCTAACTTTTGTTTGTTAAAAAGTAATGGAAAATCATTTGATAATAATGTATTATTTATGCACAATCACAAGAAAGCTTTTATTACATGTAATTTTATCAGATAAACATGTAAATTTTATCGTTGTTTCGTAATTACTATCACATAAGTTGACACATAAAAAAAATCAAGATACATTAATGATTGGGGGGAGCTTGTATTGCGTAACAGATTCCGCACGGTTAAAAGTCACATAATTATGGTGATGATTGCGTTTTCTCTAATTGTTACTATATTGATTTCAACCTTCAGCTTCTACATGCTGTATATATTCCAGCGCAAAACAACAATTCAGTCGGTAGAGTTTAATTTGCAGCTTGTTTCAAATGTAATTGAACAGGATCTGTCTGATTTATCACTGTTTGCAAAGTGGTTCGGTGTGAGCACACAGATTACTGACTATATTGAAGCTCCCGGAGAGGGTAAAAAGGAAGGCCTGCGAGCACATGAGCGTGCATTGGAGGAGTTTCGCAACAATCGTGCAGGGCAATATCTGCGCCGGCTTGTGGTTGTGGATAATTCCTGCAGCAAAATTCTACAGATAGACAATGCTCCCAGCGCTTCAATCCCGGTGAACATTTATAATATTAAAAGGATAGACAGCCTATTTTACAACAGCTTTTCACAATGGGGCGAGATTACATCGGACCCTTATTCCTACTCGAATTATAACGATATTATACCGCTGTTTTCTCCCGTATATAGTCCAAAGGATCGTAGTATAGTCGGCACTGTTTTTTTGGCCGCATCAACTAATCTTATTACTGATAAGCTCAAGGGCTATCACATTGCTGAGGATTCAGCCCTTTATCTGACAGTGGGCGAAAACCTGTACCTGATCGAGAACGGAAGGGAGTTTGTGGAAACCCAAAACAGCTTTGAGGTCATCAGATACAACACGAACGACCCAACAAGTAAAGAAACAATTGCGGCTACTGTACGGGATAATAGCGGGAAGGAAGTCATGATCGTAAGCTATCCTGTGCATGCCGGCCTTGCCCTTACGCAGGTGATTCCGCGCAGCCAGATAGTACCGCAGCAGGGGGCATGGATTTTATTGCTCCTTGTATTATGTGGACTTATTTTTCTGCTGGCCTTATTTATTACCTATAGCCTGGACCGAAACATAAGCAAGCCTGTGGCAATGCTGAGAAAGAAGATTAATGCAATAGCCAAAGGAGATTTTTCGATTGTTCCAGAGCTTGAATCTGACAGCGAGTTGGGACTGGTTGGACGAGGCATTAATAAGCTTTCCACTGATGTAGTACTGCTTATGGAAAGGCGAATTTCGGACGAAAAACGCCGGCGTGATCTTGAGTACCGAATGCTTCAAAGTCAGATAAATCCACACTTTTTATACAACACGCTAAACTCAATTAAGATGATGGCTGTTATTCAGGGCATTAATGGAATCGCAGAGATGACTACATCGCTTTCACGGCTGCTTATGTCGGTATCAAAGGATTTGCGCAAGGTTGTGCCTTTGCACGATGAGATTGCTCTGCTCGATGAATACATAATTATACAAAAATATCGTTATGGCAATTCGATTATTTGGCAGAAGGAAATTGAAAACGAAGCTTTGCTGGACGTTGCTATTCCGCGGTTTACCTTGCAGCCAATTGTTGAAAACGCCATATTCCATGGTGTTGAGCCAAAGGGCGGGGGTGTGATAAAATTGAGGTTGTCAGCGGATGCCGACAATGTAATCTGTGAGATAATTGATGATGGCATTGGCATACGTGGCGATATTGTTAAGCAATTGATTACTGATAACCGCGAGGCTCAGGGTATGTTTAGCAAGCTTGGAATCAGCAACGTGAATGAACGCCTGATATATGCCTTCGGAGAGGAATATGGGCTGTCTATAAGCAGTGTTGAAAACAAGGGCACGACCATGACAATAAAGCTTCCAATGATTAAAAGCAAAATCAATGGGGAAGTGCTGGATGAGAAAATACCAGAAAGGGACGGTATGTTCAATGATTAAGATGTTAATCGCTGATGACGAGCCCCTTGTATGCGTAGGAATACAATCCATGCTGCAATGGGAAGAACATGGCATCGAAATCGTAGGCACGGCCAGAAATGGTAAGATTGCTGAGGAAATGATTGAACAGCTGCGACCTGAAATTGTGATTTCTGACATAAAGATGCCTGTTAAAACAGGGTTGGAGCTTGCCGAAAGCTGTGCAGAAAAGTATGGACGTATTCCGCTCTTTATTTTTTTGACAAGCTATGAGGAATTTGACTTTATCAAAAAAGCCATGCACCTGCAAGTTGTGGATTACCTTATAAAGCTGGAGCTGACCCCGGATTCTCTGTCTGCTGCCGTGCAAAAAGCGTTGAACATACTTGAACGATATAAGAAGATCAGCAGTGAAATGCAGGATTCGCAAATAAGCTTACCGGTGTTGCGAGAAAAGTTCTTTATCAGGCTTTATAGCAATTTATTTGATAATGACGAGCAATATGAGCGGCAGAAAAAAGATCTCGATATAAAGTTTACCTCATCATCCTACATAGCCGCATATTGTGAAATAAGCAGGGAGAGTAGCTCCAATGTTGATAATGACCAGCTGATTTCGCTTTACACAGGCACTATTCAGATGGCAAGGGAAACCCTGGGTAAGACCAAGAGCTATTATATTACCGTGCTGGATATGCGGCATTTCGTCATTACCTTCTGTCTAGATGGTGACTACGTCCAGTGCCGTCAAATAATTGAGCGGGCTCTTAACAGAACAAGGAGTGCAGTGCATAGCTATTTTAATGTTCAGCTTAAGGCAGCTGTGGGCAACATTGTAAACGACCCGCGCAATTTGAGTGAAAGCTATACGGCGGCTACGCACTTTTTCAATGATGTCTCTGATGAAAACCCAATAGCGTTTTTTGAGGAGGCGAATTCCGAAAAGTATCATAAAATGATAATTGGCAAGGTGCAAAAATTTATTGATGACAACCTGGGCATGCGGCTTACACTAAGCCTGGTTGCAGAAACGTTTAACTTTAGCGCCAACTACTTAAGCCAGCTCTTTTCAAAGTACTCCGGCGAGAGCTTTGTGGAGTATGTTTCTTCTGCCCGTGTCGCAGAGGCGAAGAAAATGCTTGCATGTGGTGAGGGACATATTTATGAGATTGCGCAAAAGCTCGGTTTTGATAATGCCTTTTACTTTAGCAAGGTTTTCAAAAAGTATGAAGGAGTATCTCCCAGGGATTATCTTAAGGCCATAGAGGCGCAGCAGCGGGATTCCAAGCCAATCAATTAGGCGGCCTAAGGACACAGTGCTTAGATATTGGGAGTTGAACCGGCTTTCATAAATTCAGCTTATGAATCTCACCTAGTAAGGACTTAGGCCTGTGATGCCTTTTGAATTTACCCCATTTTATAGACAAAATGTGACAAGATATGCTAAAATGTTAGTAGTAAACAAGATGACTTTTCACATCCGTTTAACTTTCAAAAATACTTAGTCGATAAAACCAATAAGGAGGCCTACAAATGGAAAGGGCTATTTCTGAGAGTATTATCTTTACGCGGGAAGAAAACTGTAGAGGATGTAACAAGTGCATAGGAGTGTGTCCGGTAAAAATTGCCAATGAGGCATATGCTGATGAGAGTGGGAACAACAAGATTAGGGTAAATGCGGAAATGTGCATACACTGCGGTAAATGTATTACAGTTTGTGACCACAATGCAAGAGATTACTACGATGACACACAAAGAATGTTTGATGACCTGAAGGAAGGCCAGAAGATATCAATTATAGCAGCTCCGGCATTTAGAACTAATTACGGCAATTATAAAAATATACTCGGCTTTCTTAAATCAAAAGGTGTGAATTTGGCCTATGACGTATCCTTCGGTGCCGATATAACTACCTGGGCTTACCTTAAGGCGGTTAAGGACAAAAAGCTTGATAGCATAATTGCTCAGCCATGTCCGGCTATTGTAAACTATGTAGAAAAATATAAACCGGAGCTGATTGATAGGTTGGCACCTATACACAGCCCTGCATTATGTACTGCAGTGTATTTGAAGGACGTTGTGAAGAGCAGTGATAAAATAGCTTTTCTGTCGCCCTGTATTGCAAAGAAGGATGAGTTTGATGCTGCAGAAACCAGGGGGTATATTGGATACAATGTGACATTTAAAAAACTCTTGGGCTATATCAGAGATAATAAGATAGATCTTGATAGCTTCAAAGAGGAGAGCTTTGATAACATTGAGGATGGGCTGGGTTTTCTATTTCCCAGGCCCGGTGGTTTAAAGGAGAATGTGTTGGCAAGGGTGCCCAGGGCAAGAGTTAGACAGGTAGAAGGAACAGAGCACGTAATTGATTACCTGGAAAGCTATGCAAACAGGGATAGCCGAGGCAAAGAAATGCCGCTTTTGATAGATGCGCTCAACTGCATTCTCGGTTGTAATGTCGGAACAGGCACAGAGGGCATCGTAGATATTGATGATATGGATTTGCAGCTCGATGAGATAAAAAATAGAAAGACTAGTAGCAGCAGGATAATTAAAAAAAAGATTGACAAGCTGTATAAATACTTCGACAAGAAATTAGATCTATCACTTTTTGTTAGAGAATATTCCAATAAGTCCAAGCTTGATTATACTAAAGTTGAGACTGATACGCAGCTGGAAGAAGTCTATTCTCAGATGCATAAAGCTACTGAAGAATCAAGGAGTGTTAACTGTAATGCCTGTGGCTACGGGAACTGCAGAATGATGGCATCAGCAATATTTAAGGGCACAAATCATAAGGAGAACTGCATACAGTATAATAGGGAAGAGCTGCTGGTAGAGTATGAATTGATAGCTGAGAAGGAGCAAAAGAGCAGAGAGTATGTCCAAGAGGTCGACACATTAAAGGTGCAGGCAGAGGAGAACTTGAGCTACATAAAAGCATCTGTTGAGCAGATTATCTCTTCAGTAAGAGAAATAATTGAAGGCGGCGAGGATGTAAATTCAAACCTTACTCAGATACTGGGAAGCTCCGCTGAAGTGATGGGAGTATCGAAGGAATTGAAGGAGATAACTGAAAAGCTGGATCAGGGAGTTCAGAAGTTTTCAGATGCAACAAAAGAGATTATTGGTGTCTCAGATCAAACCAACTTGTTGTCACTCAACGCAGCCATAGAGGCGGCTAGAGCGGGAGAGCACGGGAAGGGCTTCTCGGTGGTGGCAAACGAAGTTAAAGCACTGGCAAACACATCCAAGATAGTAGCCAGCTCGACTCAAACGGAGGAAAAGGAAATATTTATGGTAGTGGAGAAGCTGGTCGAAATAGCGGATGAGATAAACGAAAAGACAAATGCTATAAATGATGCAATAACAAATATTTCGGCTACTATAGAGGAAATATTGGCCAAGACGATGGAGGTTGAAAGTACTTCAGGGCAGCTGATACGCATGAGTTAAGAGAGACAATTATTAGAGAGATGAAATAAGGGCAAAAATGTATTACCTCCTCCCTTGCATGTGAGTCTGAACGACTGTAGAAATGGGTGAAGGTTTTTGGTTGAACCATGTTTTGTTAGGGTATTATTAACTATGGACTAAATAACTTAGGCCAAATAAAACATGTGAGGAGGTAATAGCATGGGGAAATATGCTTGTTCCGTTTGCGGATATATCTATGATGAAGCAAAGGGTATCCCTGAAGCAGGAATTGCACCGGGCACAAAGTGGGAGGACCTTCCCGATGATTGGGTTTGTCCCCTTTGTGGAGCAACAAAGGATGAGTTCGTTAAGCAGGGTGATTCTGTGGCTCCTGCTGCGAAGAGGCCTGTATCAACAATCGAAGCCCCGGCAGACATGAAGGAACTGTCCCCCTTGGAAATCAGTGCGATCTGCACGAATTTTGCCCGTGGCTGTGAAAAGCAATATAAGCCTGAGGAGGCAGGACTATTTAAAGAGCTGGCCCAATATTTTAAGGCAGCTGCTGCGCCAGCCGAGAATCCCGATTTTGATAAGCTGATGGCTCTTGTGGAAAAGGATCTTGAGGAAGGCTTTCCTAATGCCAATGCTGCTGCGTCCGATGAAGCGGATCGTGGGGCGAAGCGTGCACTTACCTGGAGCGAGAAGGTAACCCGTATTTTGAGATCTCTTATAGGCCGCTACCAAAAGGAAGGCGACGCTATGCTTGAGAATACCGGTGTGTATGTCTGCACAATTTGCGGGTTTATATATATCGGAGATAACCCTCCGGATTTATGTCCGGTTTGCAAGGTGCCAAACTGGAAATTCGAAAAGATTGAAGGGGGGAATTAGGATGGCTGAAAAATATGCAGTAAGAAATATTCGCTTGTGTACAAAGGACTGCTTATGTCTATATGTTTGTCCAACCGGGGCATCGGATACAGAGAATAGCATCATCGATGCGGCAAAATGTATAGGCTGTGGAGACTGTGCCGATGCTTGCCCCTCCGGTGCGATTTCCATGGTTCCTGTTGAATACCCGGCTCAGCAGCCCAAAGCTAATGCGGTTGTCGGGGCTATGAATGAAATGCTGCGCAGTAAGTCGGAGCAGGAGAATATATCGACAGGCTTGCCCGGGAAGCTGGCAAGGGCAATAGAGATGTCAAATCGTATCATGTCGGAGGATATCGTCCGCGAAGCAGGGTATATGCTTCCGCAAAGTCAGAACGCAGGGGACTTTTTGCAGTCACTTCTGGATGGTAAGCAGCCGGAAGGTTACCCTATAGAGACAATAAAAAAGCTAATTGCTTTTCAGAAAAGCGAAAATAATGAAAAGTCAAAGGAGAATGAGAAAATGGTCAAATATCGTTGTTCAGTGTGCGGATATATTCATGAGGGAGAATTACCAGAGGATTTTATTTGCCCGCGTTGCAAACAGCCGGCATCAGTATTTGTTCTGGTAGAGCAGACCAAGACAGAAAACAAGTATGCCGGTACAAAGACTGAAAAGAACCTTGCTGAGGCTTTTGCAGGTGAGAGTCAGGCAAGAAATAAGTATACCTATTTTGCAAACATCGCTCAGAGAGAGGGCTATGATCAGATAGCTGAACTGTTTTTGAAGACTGCAAGGAATGAGCAGGAGCATGCCCGCGTGTGGTTTGAAGAGCTTGGCAATCTTGGAAAGACAGCCGAGAATCTTTTGAAGGCTGCTGAAGGCGAAAACTATGAATGGACGGATATGTATGATCGCTTTGCCAAGGACGCTGAGGAAGAAGGCTTCAAGGATTTAGCTGCAAGATTTCGCAGGGTTGCTGCTATTGAAAAAGCACATGAGGAACGTTATCGCGCATTACTAAATAATGTGGAGATGCAGAAGGTGTTTGAAAAAGGAGAAGAAACCATGTGGGAATGCCGTATTTGCGGGCACCTTGTGATGGGTAAAAAGGCTCCTGAGGTATGTCCTGTATGTAAATACTCTCAATCCTTCTTCGAAGTGAGAGCCGAGAATTACTAGTAATCTGCAACAGATACTTTGAAAGAAAACCTATTTTGTTCTTATATGAATTACAAGGGGATGCCAAATTCGGTATCCCCTTGTTGTTAGGTTAGATTTTATCTTATAAGCTAGCGCTGAGATGCCTGAAGTGCCCTTACTTTCTCGAGCGTCGGAGGATTCAGGGGCAAGGGAAAAACACTGCATGCGCAGGCTGCAGTGGCTGCTGCAAAGCGCACGGTATCTTCGTCACTCATATTCTGAAGCAAGGCGTACACGCAGCCTGCCTTGAAGCAGTCGCCGGCTCCCAGGGTGCTTACTACATCAATAGTATAGGGCTTGAAATGCCTTGGCACCTGCCCTTTTCTTCCATACATTATATCCTTTGAGCCGAGAGTGAAAAACACCAGCCCTTCTGTATTGGAGATATATTTTTCAAACAAGGAGCTACGGTCGGCATCTTTGTAGTTTGTAGAAATAAACTCATTTGAAATAACATTGATGCTTGAGTTTTGATGAAGCTCACTGTCATAGGGGCAGTCTATGGTAACGTAGGGGATGCCGTTTGCCTTACAGATGCGGGAGACCTTTAGTGTCTGGTCCTCAAACCATGGATCGATACCTGCTACCCTAGAAGCTATAATATCCTCATCCAGAGGCCTGTTCCACCGCTTTAGGCCGTCAGAATAGTACTGAGCAAAGGTCCCAAAGGGTGTGCGGGTGTTTTTATCGATTAAAACGTAGTCCTCCAGGCCATCATAATCAGCTTCGAAAAACAAGCGGGAGGTATCTACTGATTTATCCTGATAGAATTTAAGTATTTGGGGGTAGGTGTTTTTACCCATATAGGTGCCATCCATTATGACACTACAGCCGTAATTGGCCAGCACGGTTGCGCAGGTCCCTGTTTCGCCGCCGGGCAGGCTGTATTTTTGTGTGATTTCACCATAGGTGTCCGGCTCCGGATATGCATCCCTTAAAAGAAAGCTGTTGGTTATCAAAATCATTCCATACAAATATACATCGTTTTTCTTCATTCGCGCTCTCCTGTCCCTTTTTATATGCTTGTCAAACACTCTATGTAATCTTTCATAATTATACTTGATAATTATTGGGCATACAATGTTTCGGCTTTAACAAAATTGCACTTGTTAAAAAACAATAAAAATATTAGAATATGCTATAGTTGAATTAATTTCGGAAGCTTATTCTCAATTATTGAAAGTACCAAGAGAGGAAGAATTTAAAGTGAGAAAGAAATTACCAAAGAACAGATTGCTACGCACTCTTTTTGAACTGCGCGGTAATCCGAGAGCCTGTACTTATACCGAGCCCATGTGGGGACTGTCCATGAACCTTTGTCTGCCCTATGCAACGGTATATATGCTCGCTCTGGGCATGCACGATGTGCAGGTGGGGATTGTCACTTCAATCTATATGTTTTCCCAGATGATATTTGCATTTACATCAGGCGCCATCATCGATAAATTGGGGCGCAGGAAGAGCACTGCAATATTTGATTTTATTGCATGGAGCCTCCCTTGCCTTATATGGGCATCCAGCCAGGGCTTTTGGTTCTTTGCAGTGGCCGCATTACTTAACGGCACAATGAAGATAACCACAGTGTCCTGGGATTGTTTGCTGGTAGAGGATGCTCCAAAGGATAAAATCACGCATGTTTATTCTCTTGTCATGATAGCTGGCAACCTTTCCGCACTATTTGCGCCAATAGCGTCAATCCTTGTATCGCAGCTTACACTGGTGCCGGCTATTCGAATACTTTACATAAATGCATTCATAATAATGACTGCAAAGATACTGATACTGTATAAGTTTTCAACAGAGACCGCTGTCGGGAGAATCAAGCGAGAGGAATCCCGCGATAAGTCCTGGGGGCAAATGCTATCCGGCTATAAGGGCGCAGTTAAGAAGATATTAAGCTCACAGGGGACAATATTCGCAATAATCATCAGTATTCTGGTGGAGATAGTTTCAATGATTGGAATGACCTTTTGGCAGATTATCGCCTCTCGCCGTATCGGTGTGCCGGATACACTGTTACCTATCTTTCCGATGGTAAAGAGCATACTGGCAATTTTTATTTTCTTTACGATTGTCTCTCGGATTAAGCAAAGTAATCTGAAAAGGCCTTTGTATGGGGGCTTCCTAAGCACCTTAATTAGTTGCGTATTGCTGATTTCTATTACAGGTACTGGTGTTTGGGGATATATAGCCTTATTGGCTTCTCTGTTTTCCGAGGCATTGGGAATGGCTGTTTTGCATACGCTCAGGGAGTCTCTGGTTGCAATTCATGTGGATCCGGCGGAGCGTTCAGTAATCATGGCCTTGCTTCAGACAACTGTTATGCTCGTAAGCGTGCCTTTCGGATATATAGGTGGACTATTAAGCGACATTTCAAGAGTGTTGCCGTTTATCCTGGCTATCGTATTGCTGCTAATAGGCCTTTTGGTAACAGCTCTATATTACCGCGGGCAGCCTCAAGAGGGATTAAACTAATATCTGCAAATATGCTTGGCACATAAACAAGGCTTTAGTAGCTAACCTTATCCCAGGTGAGTTTGAAGCTGCTTCTCCAAAGCAATACACTGATTATGGTTGACGCTGCTATATTTGCGACCAGACCAAAGGACAACATAGATAAAAGAAAATGTATCCCTGCTAACGCTCCTGTTACAAAAAATGATAGGAAAACCCTTCCTGCCTGGCTTCCATCCTGAGTAAACTGGAAATCCTTATAGAATGGCAACTCTCTTTTTGAGGTTTTAAATATGAACAAGAGCACAATCATCATGTTGGCAAATATAAGTATTATATCGGGGATCACTCTTGATCCGGCGATTAAAATGACCATAATGCTGGTGAAAAGATAAAGCGGAATAATGAACTTCATTATGAAGCTTTTGAGAGCACCTTTGAAAATAGGTACAGGAGAATCGAGAGGTAAAGTCCTATAAATCCAGGCTCCTCTATAATTTTCGCTTGTGCTCAGCAGCTGGACTGTGCTACCTAGCATAATGACCGTGAAATAGAGACCGAAATGGTATGGGCCATCTGATATGTTTTGGATTGTCTGCGCAATGGTTTGCCCATTATTGAAAGCCCCGAGCATGAAAATAAAGGGCATAACAGCGGCAAATGCCAGTGATGGGTAAAGCTTAAGCTTTAGCTTGCGTTCGTTTCCCGCAATATTTTGCGTAAATTGATAAAATAGGCGCTCCTGCTTTGAAGAGCAAAGCAGATTTGCCGTTTTTGAGTGAAGCCTTTTCCTGAAGCTGTCAGTCTGGCCTTTGCCGGCGCTGTTATTTAGCTTTTGAAGGTTATTTTCAAAGTGAGGAACAACCAATTTGATATACAAAATCAGCGACACGATTGGGATTGCTAATGCTGCAATGCTAAGGCCAATAATATATGCCGAAGTATCCTGCTCCAGTATGAGGCTAAAGGGCGCGGCAAACCATGCGGTGGGCATCAGATAATGCCACCATGCCGGTGTGTTGACAACTACCAACTCAGAAAGGTTAAAAACTCTGCCGATTAGCTGATAAAATATTAGTATTGCTACAGATAGTACTATCTGAAAGTAGTTGATTATGTCCTTGAGCTTTTCGCCATCAAATATTGCAAGTATAAAGGTGTAGAGAATTGAGGTGAAAAAGACAACAAAGCCGCAAATGAGTATGAGCTCAAGCAGGAAAGTAACGAAGAAGGCGACCCCATACATAAGTGAGCCGATTATAAGTGATGGACCGGCAAGGGCTAAGGTTATGTAAAAGAGGTAATAAATAATATGTATCACTTTTGCTGTATTCAATGTTTTTCCATCTACGGGCTTAGGCAGAAGTATGTTCTTTTCCTTTATATCCAACAAGACTGTTGAAAAGTCGGATATCATTGTAGACATCAGCAAAAAAATGATTATACCTGTGGTAAGATTAAGCTTTATGAATATGGGTAAAGGCGTAACAATTATAATCCCGGAGAAAAGACCCATAAAGGTATAGAGGAATAGACTCCTCTTGAAGTTGTTCTTGTCCTGATTACCTTTATTATTATTTGCAAAGGCTGTGGGTACTCTTCGTGAATCAATGGTCAGCTTAAGCTGAAGGATTAGCCGGAGTGTCCTGTAATCAACCCCGGAGCGTTGGAATACCCGGGAAAATTTATCGAGAAGCTTAAGAAGGCCGAACTCTTTCATGGCTGCACCTCACTTATAACAGAAATGAATTCATCGGCTATTTCCTTATGCCTGTTGAATCCTGTAAGCTGGTTGAATATCTCCTCAAGAGAGCCTTCGGTACTCATTTCCTTGAGCTGGTCAAAGGTGCCGTCCGCAACAATCCTGCCTTCGCTTATCAATATTATCCTGCTGCTTATTTTTTCGACTACATCCATGATATGTGACGAGTAAAATATGGTTTTACCCTGAGCGGCAAGTGATGACATAATCTCCTTAAATATCATCACACTGTTAGCATCAAGGCCGCTCATCGGTTCGTCGAAGAAGAGAATGTCCGGGTCATGCAGAAGGCTTGATATAATGAGCAGCTTTTGTCTCATGCCTTTGGAGTAGGTTGAAATCCTCGAGTGGTAAACGTCCTCAATTCCGAACAGGGACATCAGCTTTGCCGCCTTTGCATCTGCTACCGCATTATCGATGCCGTAAAGCTCGCCTACAAAGGTGAGATACTCCTTGGCGGTAAGACTATCATATACCTCGGCGGATTCGGGAACATAGCCAATTCTGCGCTTGTACTCGACACTGCCATTTTTTATATCTTCACCGAAGATTCTAATCTCGCCCTCGAAGCCCTGTAAAATGCCCAGCATCAGCTTAACAGTAGTGCTTTTGCCAGCCCCGTTAGGGCCTATGTACCCAATAATCTGGCCCTTATATATATCCAAATCTATTCCCTTCAGCACTTCATTATCACCAAAGCGCATCTTCAGGTCACTAATCTTAATAACGGCTTCGCCCGTTTGATTCATTTGCTTCACGCCCTTTCCCTTGATGTTCAAAAGAAATTATAAGGAATATTATACCATAGATTCGTAGAATTGTGTAAAGCTTGTGATATAATTACTCATGTGCATACATTTGCTAATGAAATCCGTATAATTAGAAGCAGTGGAAGGCTTGGTATTACTAATTTAATTAGGGGAGATTGACAATGAAAAAAGCTTTACTAATAATAGGAATCATTGGGGTGTTAGTGCTTGCGGCGATTTTAATTAGATTTTTCAACACGGATAGGTTCAGTATGACTGAAAATCTAAAGGTGGAAAGCGATGCCTTTGAAAACGGCGGTAATATTCCGGTAAAACATACAGGAAAAGGAGAGGATGTATCTCCGTCCTTGATGCTGGATGGTATTTGCCAAGATGCCGTTTCAATGGTCGTAATCATGGATGATCTGGATTTCCCGCTGGGCACATATAATCACTGGGTTATGTGGAATATACCGGCAAGCTTTAGCGTAATACCTGAGGCGGTTCCAAAGCAGACGGTGGTTTCATCGCTTGGAAATGCAGTTCAGGGCAAGAGCAATTACGGTGGTAAACATTATTACAGAGGTCCTCTCCCGCCTTTTGGCTCACATACATATGTTTTCAAGGTTTTTGTACTGGATACCATGCTTGAGCTGGACAGTGAAGCAGGAAAGTCTCAGGTAATGAAGGCAATGGATGGACATATACTGCAATACGGCACGCTAACCGGTCAATTCGAGCAGGTTAAGGAATAGTATGGAAATCCCATCCAAGCACAAGATAGATAACCTAACCGAAAAAGCTGATAACCAAGATGTTCATATAACTGTTCTCTAGGGCGGTAAATCAAGACAAAGCATGGCGTAATTTCATTGCATAAAAATTAATTACACATCAAAGCGGGAATAGGAGCTATAGCAATCTGTACAATAGTGCTTGCCACTTTGCAGGCGGATCCAGTTGGCACCGGTAGTTTCACCGCAACAATCGCACACATAGGAGTCAAAAATTCTAGCGAATTCCGGCAGCTTAATTTTTGCTTCCTTTACTTCAAACATGTCCTGAGGCTCAAGAGTCTGGTAATAAGCAAAGGACTGCTCCCTTGTCATGCCCTCAGGCTTTCTTTTCAATACAAGCCGGATGGATTCACCTGTGTTCCTATTAAAGAAGGAGAAGGCCTGCTTGCCGCACATATGGAAAAGCAGATTGCCCTTGCCGATGCTACACCCGAGAATTACCTGAATTGCATCAACTCCGCAGGCATCATTTTCAGCAATGCACACAAGCTGTTCATCGCTGGATATACAGGTGTATTGCTGGCTATCACCCGAGGACAATTTTAATAGCTCTATGGCGTATAAAGCGGCCTTGTAACCGATAGTAAGGCCCCCGCATTCGTGTCCGTGGAAGGAAACACACTTATCCCAGATTTCTTTGTTTATCATAGATTTTTCATTCATTCCAAATCCCCCTTGAATATTTATTCATAAGCTGCTTTACACTATCATCAACTTTATATATCTTCTTCAATAAGCTGAAGCAAATCGCTTAATCAACCAGAACAGTGTTATGTCCCTTCACGGCAACAATCTCAGCGTTGACGCCGTAAATATCCAGTATGCTTTGCCGGTCGATTATGGCCCGGTCACCATAGCGGTAAACATGCCCCTCCTTCAGCATAAGAAACCTGTCGCAAAAGCGCAGCGCAAGATTCAAATCATGGATGACCATAATCGCGCTGATACCACCATTATGGCAAATGTCACGGACGATTTCCAGAACCTGATATTGATTCTGTAAGTCCAGGCTGCTTGTAGGCTCATCCAGCAGCAAGACCTTGGGCTGCTGGGCTAATGCCCTAGCTAGAACAACCTTTTGGCGCTCGCCGCCACTAAGCTGGTTAAGGAATCTCCCGCGCAGCTGCAGTAAATCCAGGCGCCCCATTGATTCATGAACAATGTCATGGTCACTTTTTGTAAATCCCCAGCGCATATAGGGACGGCGTCCAAGCATGACGATGTCATGAACAGTCATCTGCATATCTGGCACAGTCTGCGCCACAAAGGCAATGCGCTTTGCAATCTCCCTATTTGGCATTTGAAGCAAATTCTGTTCATCCATATATATCCGCCCATGCTTTGCCGGTAATATGCGGTTTAAGCACTTGAGCATGGTACTCTTGCCCGCACCATTATTGCCCAGTATAGCCATGAACTGACCATCATCAAGGGAAAAGCTGATTTGCTTCAGAATTTCCGGCCCACTATGATAATTAAACTGCAAATTCTCAACTATCAGCATTCTTTTTCCCTCCTTTGAACAACAAATAGAGGAATAGAGGGCCACCGAGGAAGGAGGTGATGGCACCAATAGGCAAAATAACAGGGCTGATAATAATTCGGGAGAATAGGTCTCCCAGCAGCAAAAGCACAGCACCTGCAAGAATCGAACCCGGAATGAGATAGACGTGGTTGTTGCCCACTACGAGCCGCACGATATGCGGTGCTACCAAGCCGATAAAGCTGATTAAGCCAACATAGGAAACAATTGTAGAGGCAGTAAAGCAGCACAAGATCATATTAATCAACGTAAGGCGCTGCACATTAATGCCCAGACTCGTGGCTGTTTCGGAGCCGCTTAGTAAGGCATTATAGTCCCAGCGATGCAAAACAAAATAGATGCTGATAAGTATTACAACCAGGCCCATGCGTGAAATGTTCGTCCAGCTGCTGCTGCCGAGGTCGCCAAATGTCCAGAAGACAAGCGTTGCCAGCTGAATTTCATTGGCGAAATATTGGATTAGCGTTGTGGCGCCGGTAAACATGGCGCTGATAGCTACACCGGCAAGTACAATACCTTCCGGAGTAATCTGACTGATTTTAGTAAGCCCAAGAATAATAAATGCAACAGCCATGCTTCCTGCAAAGGCGCATAAGGGAATTGCTACGCCACCAAGGCTTTTGCTTGAGCCCATGTTCAATACTATTATGGCGAAGGCGGCTCCGAAGCTCGCACCTTGAGACACACCAAGAGTTGACGAGGAGGCCAGGGGATTACGTAAAATGGCCTGCATGATGCAGCCTGAAACCCCAAGACCTGCGCCGGCAATTACCGCAGTCAGGGTGCGAGGAAGCCGATTGTTCCGCACAATAATATTGATTTTATCGTCGGAGGCTTTACCCAATATACCTCGGATAATCTCCGCGAGAGGGGTGTCATAGGAACCGGCGCAAAGAGAAAGCACAATAGCAATTATCAGTATAATCATCAGTGCCAATAGGAAGAGAACACTGCGTACCTGATTACGGTGATAGTCTTGATTGAATTCATTACTCTCCAATCGTGATCGGGCCAAAGACATAACCAGCCTCCTTCAAGTCCTTGTAAGGGTTTGTCCCTAAAAGTGTTTCGAAAATCTCACCGGCTTTCTTTATAGGGTCAACATCCGAAAACTGTTCGGGATAAATAACACTAGCGGCGTAGTAGGCATCGGCTAAGGCAGTTTCCAGGTTGGCGGCACTCGAACGGAAGGAGATCTGCGAATATACTCTGCCCTCTTTTACTGCGGTCAAGCTCTTATAATAATCCGGGTTGGAGGAATAATCCTCCTTTATTAGGTCAAGGCCGTTAAAGTCCACAAATATATAGTCAGGATCCCACAAGAGGACCTTCTCCGGATCAATGCTAAAGGCACCGGCCTGCCCCGTCTCATTTGCAAGGTTTCTGGCGTTTATCAGGGTAAAGGGGCCATAATTCGCCTCTGTTCCATCAAAGCCGTGAAAGCCTTTATAGGCAACACCGGCTACATAAACGGTAGGCTTGTCATCTTCTGCAATGCCTGCTGTCCTGGCTTCCAAATCATTCTTAATATCGTCCATAAATCCAATCAACTGGTTTGCGCGATCCTGCCTGCCATAGACCTCACCCATAATGCGGATGGTTGTATAGGCGCCTTCGTCCAGAGTAGAATCGCTGCCCGGGACTACGACCACCGGGATTCCTGTTTTGTCCTGTAAAACACCGGCGTCATCATCTGACACAGATGTCATTATAATAACATCGGGATCGGCGGCAATGATTGCCTCCATGTAATGCTCTCCGTTACTTCCAATGATAGGCAGCCCGGAGAAGCTTTCGAAATTCACATAGTTATATAAGCGTGTCATCGTCGGCTTCTGCTCATAGTCTTCCACTCCGACCACTAAATCCTGTGCCTGCATGTAGCAGGTATAGCGCAATGCTCCCACATTGACGCAGACGATACTT
>LSQX01270564.1_pt1 | contig 38947 bp, 35 predicted proteins | sample 654561 | NCBI WGS metagenome assembly LSQX01 (sample SAMN04489861, study PRJNA283612) | anaerobic digester metagenome | isolation source: 4 biogas reactors fed with cattle manure at either 37C or 55C with and... | place: Denmark: Kongens Lyngby | collected 2014 | reverse complement strand
CGGTAAGCGCCTTGAAAACCAGCTCGATTGCCGCCCTGTGGTTTGGCATGGGTTCGCTGTATTTGACGGATTCGCCGTTTGTGGGACTGTGTTTAAGTATAGAGCCCTCCATACCGATTCTTTCACAGATGCCTTTGGCCAAAACGGATTCGTCCGTCATGTCGAATAGCTGGTACTTGAGAGAGGAGCTGCCCGCATTGATTAGCAAGATGTTCATTCATTGATCCTTCCTTAAAGAGTTGATTAATAATCACAAAACATATAGAATGTTCGTAAACTTGTTTATAGCAGACCTTTTTTAAAACGACAACAGATACCAGCAAATAATTAACCCGGGGAGGGATGATTTTGAACATCGCTGGTGTAATATCGGAATATAATCCTTTTCACAAAGGCCACGCGTACCATATCGCACAAACGCGTGCGATGCTTGGCGCGGACACGGGGATTGTATGCGTTATGAGCGGAAATTATGTGCAAAGAGGGGAGCCTGCGGTTTTTGAAAAACATGCCAGGGCTCTTGCGGCCATACTCACCGGGGCCGATCTGGTGCTCGAGCTGCCGCTGCCTTTCGTCCTCTCTTCTGCAGAAGGATTCGCCGACGGCGCGGTCGCACTGCTGGATAAATTAAAATGCGTCGATTACCTTTCCTTCGGCAGCGAATCCGGTGAAATTCATCAGCTGAAACAGGCTGCCGAGCTGCTTTTGGATCCCCGGCTGATTCCGTATTTAAAGGAGGCCCTGAAGACGGGCGTATCTTATGCCGAGGCAAGGCAAACAGCCGCGGAAGCTCTTTTCAATGAGCTGTATATAAATGCTGCCGCAAGAGATAGCGACCGTTACCGAAAGCTCAATGTGATGAGCGCTCCGAACAATATTCTTGCCATTGAATACATAAAGTCGGTTTTGAAGCGAAAATCTCAAATTACGCCCGTAACCGTGAAAAGAATCGGCGCCGGTCATGACGAAGCGGATCATATGAACGGTCCGGCATCCGCCTCCCGGCTCAGGCAGAAGCTAAGGGAAGGACTGGACATATGGGACGACCTGCCCATGTCCGCCATGATCGTATTTAGGGAAGAGCTGGAGAGCGGCTTTGCTCCCGTTATTATTGATACGCTGGAAACCGCTGTTTTGTCAAAGCTACGTACGATGTCCGCCGATGATTTCATGAACCTGCCCGACGCCTCGGAGGGACTGGGGTTAAGGCTGATGAAATACGCCAGAGAGGGAATCAGTCCGGAAGCGATACTGGATAAAGCAAAGACAAAGCGGTATGCACGCTCTCGGATTCGCAGGATGCTGATGTGCGCCTATCTCGGCATAACAAATGACAGCAAGCCGGAGGCGCCGCCCTATGCGCGGGTTCTGGCCTGCAACGCGCGCGGCAGGAGTATCATAAACCTGATTGATAACAACATGCCGGTTATCACAAAGCCCGCCGGCGTAAGACGCCTGGGCGGCGCGGCGGAAGCCCTGTTTGAGCTTGAAGCGCGTTCAACGGATCTATACGTTTTAGGTTATCCGAATGAAAGCCACAGAGCGGGCGGCCAGGAATGGAAAATCGGGCCGGAAATCGTTTAACGCACGAAAAAACAAAGAAGACAATCTGAACCGGTGCGCAAAACCACAACAGATCAAGGCATCTTTGTCAGAGATAGGATATCAAAATTGCGCTTGAATGTCAATGGCTTATGATCGTCAGCCCGGGCGCGAAATCGCGCTCCGGGGCATTGCCGCCGACGGGTTTTCCACTCTTAAAGCGCAAAACACAAGCGTCCTAAGAAAGACCTGCGGTATCTTTTTCGGCTTTCATAAATCTTGCTTTGACAAACACGTCGATTTCCGCCTTTGCTTCTTCCATCTGCGCATCCCAGTCACCCATGTAGTCATAGGTGACCTCGCCGCCGCTTTTGATCCGGCTTACAAAACCCGAAAGAAGAGGAAAGTCTTTTTCATAGACATGGTAGCTGTTGGCTCTGTGCGTGTATGAGCCGATCTGAACCTGAAGCCGGTCGGCAAAGCGCTTTTGCAGCATGATTAAAGCGAAGGCGTTCATGAACGAGGCCTTCGGCGCGTCGTTGGAGCGAAACAGCACCTTGCAGTGCAGGCGCCCGCCGCGAATGAAGTATTGTATATGCTGAAGACAGGCGGGACTGTCTTTTTGTATATCCGTCTTCCAGTCTCTGATATCAATGACGGCGCGCCTGGATTCGGGGTTGCGCCGCAATTCATCGACGATGAAATCGATTTGCTCGCTCATCCGGCTGTGATAGGTATAATCCCAGTTACCGAGCGCTATTTCCGAGTCAAGGATGCCGTCGAGAATTTCCTGGCGGTACTGCTCAAGGTCGCGCGCCCCGCCGATAAAGCAGCGAGAAATCATCGGCTCCGCCAGGGGTGATAAAACAACCATTGTCATGGACAATTCTTTCTGTGTCGTCTGATAATCGGGCACGCCCGCGGCAATACCCTCTTCGCTGAGCGCGCACAGCGCCTTATGATAAGCCTCCGGCAGCGAATGGCCCGTAACCATTATCTCTTTCATATCGTTTACCTCCCGAAGCGTAGATCGCAAAAATATAACCGGAAAACACCGTCACCTTCGGCTGACCAGATTCGGCCGCATTCGGATACCCGAAACGATCCCGAGCGAAGCGAAGGTAGTGACAATCGACGAACCACCGTAACTGAAAAAAGGAAGCGTGATGCCGATTACCGGCGTAATGCCGATACACATGCCGATATTCTCAAATGTCTGGAAAATCAGCATCGAGGCGATACCGGTGCAAATGAGCATATTCATATAGCTTTTGGATTTGACGCCGACATAAATGCAGCGGATGATGATTGCGACAAGCAGAAATATAATGACTGCGCAGCCGATCATGCCAAGCTCTTCTCCGGCCACGGAAAAGATAAAGTCGGTATGCTTGAACGGCAGGTTGCTCGACTGGGACTGCGTGCCCTGCATATAACCCTGACCGGTAAGCTGACCGGAAGCCAGAGCGATCTTGCTCTGATTTGCCTGCCAGGTGATACCCAAGCCGGAGGGATCGACCGTTTCGGGAAAATACGGGGCAAGTATGCGTTCTCTTTGATAGTCGGTAAGAAGAGAGTTCCAGACCAGCGGAGATACGGCCCCGATAATAACGATGCCAAGGAAAAACCAGACAAAACTGATACCCGCTGCAAACAGTGTACCCGTAAAGATGACGGCGAATACAAGAGCGGAGCCGAGATCGCTTGAAGATACGATAATGAGCATGAACATCAGCCCGAAATGCAAAAGCAGCATCATCATGGACGCAACGGAATTAAGTCCGCCTCTGGATTCCTTCCGGCTTTTGAGCTGCTTTGCCAGCAGAACCACAAAGGTTACCTTGACGATCTCTGTGGGCTGTATGCCGGTACCGAGAAAACGCAGCCAGCTTTTGTTGCCCGTACCGCCTTCAACACCCCATATGAAAAGCGTTGAAACGGCCAGTATGTTAAACAGTAGCAAAACAACCCATTTTTCCGTTATGATTTCAATGTCGATGACCGATAATATAATGAACAGGACAATCCCGACAATAATCGCGGCGATCTGAGTGACAACATATTGGTTGGTTTCATAAGTACGCGTGGCGCTGTATATGATAAAAACACCGTAAACGCTTGTAAGGACGCTTAATGTAAGCAGAAGCATGTCCGAGGTTTTCAGATAGTCTTTGATGACAGAAAAGGCCCTCTTCAAATCCCTTTCCTTTCCGCCGGATCCTTTTGGGCGCGGCCGACTAAATAGTCTGATTCTATTTTAGCATTAAAGCCCGAAGTCGTAAACAATTATTTGAATAATCGGGTTTATGATGCTATAATCTCGAAAGTAAGAAGACCCGTATACCATTAACTATACACGTAATTATACACGGCGCGCCGGCCGGTTTAAACCGGATCGGTTAAAAAGGCAGGAGGCAGGCGTGGAAATAATCAGCAGCAGCGAGGCATGCACCCAAAAGCTCGGCCGGGAACTGGCCGGGCAGCTTCATGCGGGAAGTGTGGTAGCCCTGTACGGCGGGCTTGGCGCGGGGAAGACCGCATTTGTGCGCGGGATAGCCGAAGGGCTCCTGATTGCCGATAGGGTGACAAGTCCGACCTATTCGATTGTCAACGAGTATAACGGCACGCTCCCTTTGTTTCATTTTGATATGTACAGACTGGGATCGGTTGACGAGCTGTATGATATCGGCTGGGATACGTATCTGGACCGGGGCGGGGTCTGCGCCGTTGAGTGGAGCGAGAATATAGAGAGCATTTTTGACGACGATGTGATAAAGGTCCGTATAACGCCGCTGGATCAGCAGACCAGAAAAATTACGATTGATAAATGAGGTGAAGACAATCAGAATACTGGCGATCGAATCCTCTGCCAAACCGGCTTCTGCTGCGATAGCTGAAGACGGAAGGCTTATAAGCCTGTATTATCAAAACAGCGGCATGACGCACAGCAAAACGCTTCTGCCGATGATTGAAAACATGCTGTCGGCCTGCATGCTTGATATGAGCGGTATTGATCTGATTGCCGCCGCTGCGGGACCGGGCTCGTTTACCGGAATCAGAATCGGCTGCGCCGTCGGCAAGGGTCTCGGCTGGGCCTCCTCTAAATTATGCTGCCCGGTTTCTACACTGGAAGCCATGGCGCATCTGTGCCGGGATTTTACGGATCATCTGATCTGCGCCTGCATGGACGCAAGGCGCGGTCAGGTCTATAATGCGCTCTTTACGGAAGAGAGGGGACAGATAAGCCGCCTTTGCCAAGACAGGGCTCTATCTGTGGATGAGCTTTATGATGACATAAAAAACGTGGAAAAAAGCATTTTACTTATTGGAGACGGCGCCGAACTGTGCTATAATCATATGCGTGAAACCCAACAGGGCAGTCCGGGGTGCAGGCTTAAACTGGCTTCCGAACACATCAGGTTCCAGAACGCCTGGGGAGTTGCCCTCGCCGCAATGTCCAAAGCGCCGTCGCAATACGGTGACCTGAACCCCGTTTATCTCAGGCCCTCGCAGGCCGAAAGAGAGAGGCTTGGCGGAAAGCCGGAATAAAAACCAAGCGAAATTTCGGGGAATTCGATTTAAAAAAGCTTATAAAATTCGGCGCGCCGCTCGCCGCAAAAGCGGATGCCGTTCCACATACGCGCGATATCGGCAAAGCGTTAAAAGCGCTGTGTGAAGCCGGCTTGGAGGTTAGCATGGGGGATCTTTTCGTTCTGGACCATCCGCTGCTTTTACACAAACTGTCGATTTTAAGGGATAAAAACACATCGGTAAAGGAATTTCGTGAGGTCGTATCGGAAATCGCAAACCTGATGTGCTATGAAGCGACAAGGGACATGCCGCTGGAGACCGTCGAGGTCGAAACGCCGATTGCAAAGGCCATGGTAAGACGGCTGGCAGGCAAGAAAATGGCGGTCGTTCCGATACTGCGCGCCGGTCTCGGTATGGTAGACGGGATATCACGGCTGATTCCGAGCGTGAAGGTCGGGCATATCGGATTATATCGGGACCCCGAAACCCTTGAACCTGTTCAGTATTATTGCAAGCTGCCGAATGACATAGCAGACAGGGATGTGCTCATACTCGATCCGATGCTCGCCACCGGCGGTTCCGCCGCGGCGGCGATCACGTTTTTAAAAGATTATGACTGCAAACACATTAAGCTGATGTGTATTATAGCGGCGCCGGAGGGCATCAAAAAAGTCAGGGACGAGCATCCGTCTGTCGATATTTTTGTTGCGTCCGTCGATGAAAAGCTAAACGAACACGGATACATTGTGCCCGGGCTCGGAGACGCGGGCGACCGGATATTCGGCACGAAATGATTTCCGCTCCGTCAAGCCATATGTAAAGGGCGATCACCGGTCATACCGGAACAGGAGACGCGGTTTATAACCTGTCTCCTTTTTTCAGGTATAAGCCGTTTACACCGCGGCGCCAGAGGGAAAGACAATGATAGATATTGCGGTCAAAGGCCTTGTTAAAGCCTTTGAAGTAGATAAGAATATTTTAGACGGCCTGACCTTTGATATAAACGAAGGCGAGCATGTCGGGCTACTCGGTAAAAACGGAGCGGGGAAGACCACGCTGTTTCGCATTATAGTCGGGGAGATTGAGGCCGACGAGGGCGAAGTGGTCCTCGGAACCTCAAAGAAAACGGGGCTGATTTCCCAGATTCCCATTTATCCGGAGGCGTTCACGACCGAGGACGTGCTGAAGACCGCGCACAGGCGGCAGTATGACATCAAAGCCGAAATGGAAAGGCTCGAGCGGCTGATGGCCGAGTCGGCTCAGGTGGAGGCCGGCGCTTACGATAAGCTGGCTTTGGAGTTTGACACGCTCGGCGGTTATGAGATCGAGTATGAAAGAAACAAGGTGGCAAACGGCCTGGATATTAAGCCCGCCATGCGCAGCCAGCTTTTCAAAAGCCTGAGCGGCGGGGAAAAGACCAGAGTGAATCTTGCGCGCCTGATTCTGGAAAAAACGGACATTCTTTTATTGGACGAGCCGACAAACCATCTGGATATGCGGTCAACCGAATGGCTTGAGGACTATCTGCAAAAATTCAAGGGAACGGTGCTGATCATATCGCATGACAGATATTTTCTCGACAGGGCCGTTACTCGAATCATTGAAGTGCGAAACGGCAAAGCCGAATTCTACAGCGGAAATTACAGCTTTTATGCCGAAGAAAAGCAGGCGCGGTATGATGAGCAGTTAAAACGCTATGAACAGCAGGAGAAGGAAGCAAAACGCCTTGAGGAAGCCGCCGACAGGCTATATCAATGGGGAACGGGCAATAAAAAGCTGATGCAAAAATCCTTTGCGATAAAAAAACGCGTTGAAAGGCTCCGTCAGCTCGACAGGCCCGAAAAAGAAAAGCAGATACGCAGTTCGTTTTACGAAAAGGACTTTCACAGCGACGAGCTTTTGACCATTAAAAACCTGTCCAAATCATTTTCGGATAAAGTGCTTTTTCACGATATCGAGCTCAGCGCAAGAGGCGGAGAACGCATTGCGCTGCTCGGCGATAACGGAACCGGGAAAACGACCTTTTTGCGCATATTGCTGGGCATGGAGCCTTGCGATAAGGGCTTTATCAAAATAGGTCCGGCGGTCAAATGCGCATACCTGCCCCAGGTCGTTCACTTTCAGCGCCCGGAGCTTACCGTGCTCGATACGCTGATAGCCGAAACCGGGCTTACGCCTCAATCCGCCCGAAACAGGCTGGGCGCGTTTAAATTCTCCGGGGAAAATGTATTCAAACCGGTTTCCGTCTTGTCCGGCGGGGAAAAAAGCAGGCTGAGGCTCTGCATTTTGATGAACGAGAGCATCAATCTTCTGGTTTTGGACGAGCCGACCAATCATCTCGACATCGATTCGCGGGAATGGATAGAGAGCGCTCTTGAAGATTACGAAGAGGCTCTGCTGTTTGTCTCCCATGACCGATATTTTATCGACCGGTTTGCCACCCGGATCTGGGCGCTGGAAGACGGCACAATCAACGACTACCCCTGTGATTTCGAGGCATACCGGAAATTAAAAGATCAGCTTTTGAAAAAAGAACAGCGGAAAAAGGAACAAAAACGAAAAGCAAAGACGCGCACAGCAAGACCTCAAAAGGAAGCGGTTTCGATTGAAAAGCAAATCCTTGCGATAGAGGAAAAGCAAAAAGAGCTGGCGCTACTGATAGAAGAAAACGCGACGGATTATATAGCGCTCAGCGAGCTGTTTGACGAGCGGGAGCGGCTGGAATCGGAGCTTCTTACGCTATACGATTCCTGGGAAGAGCAAGTTAACGCATGAGCATAAGTCACCGCATGTTTGTTTGGTCCGGGCAAACCGGACGAAAAATCAAAAACGATGATGGAGAAATCGTATGCTGGACAAACTTAAACTGATAGAGGAAAAATATCGGGAGCTTGAAGAAAAAATGGCAAGTCCCGAGGTTTATAACGATCCTGCCGCCGTTATGAAGGTATCAAAGGAGCAGAAGGAACTATCGCCCGTTGTGGAGGTCTACAGGGCGTATTTGCGGCACAAAACGGCCGCCGACGAAGCGAAGGTTCTTTTGTCGGATAGCGGCTCGGACCCGGAGCTCAGACAGATGGCGGAGGAAGAGCTCAGTGCGCAGAGCGCGGTCATGGCGGAGCTTGAAGAAAAACTCAAGCTTTTGCTGCTGCCTCGCGACCCGAACGACAGCCGGAATGTCATTATCGAAATCAGAGGCGGAGCCGGAGGCGAGGAAGCGGCTTTATTTGCCTATAATCTTTTCCGGATGTATACGATGTACGCGGAGCGCAAACGCTGGAAATCGGAAGTAACGAACATCAACGAGACGGAGCTCGGCGGCATCAAGGAGGTCAGCTTTATTCTGGAAGGGGAAGGCGCGTATTCACGCACGAAATTTGAAAGCGGTGTGCACAGGGTCCAGCGCGTGCCCGATACCGAAGCTTCCGGACGCATCCATACCTCCACCGTCACCGTCGCCGTTTTACCGGAAGCGGAGGAGGTTGAACTGGAGATTAACCCTGTGGACCTGCAGATTGACACATTCCGTTCCAGCGGTGCCGGCGGGCAGCATGTCAACAAAACGGAAAGCGCGATACGCATAACGCATATGCCAAGCGGCATTGTCGTTGAGTGTCAGGATGAACGAAGTCAGCACAAAAACAGGGAACGGGCCATGAAAATCCTGCGTGCCAAACTGTATGAAATCGAGCGGGAGAAGCAAAACGCCGCCATTGCGGCGGAGCGGAAAAATCAGGTCGGCACCGGCATGCGAAACGAGCGCATCAGGACCTATAATTATCCGCAGGGACGCGTGACCGATCATCGCATCGGACTGACGCTCTACAAGCTCGAAGCGTTGCTGAACGGGGATCTTGACGAGCTGATTGACGCGCTGAGAACTGCCGATCAGGCCGAAAAACTGCGGGCGAGCGAAGAAAACTAGAAAAAAGTGAAGCTGAAACGCGGCCATATAAACGGGGGAACGAATTGGAAACCGAGCTTTTCGTCATAAACGATATAGAAAAAGACCACGACAAGCTCGAAAGAGCTGCCGGACTGATAAAAAACGGGTCGCTTGTGGCGTTTCCGACCGAAACGGTTTACGGACTCGGCGCCAACGCGCTCGACGGGCAGGCCGTCAGACGCATTTTCGATGTAAAGGGCCGCCCAATGGACAATCCGCTGATTTTGCATATCCCGGATATGCTATGGCTTAAGCGCTACTGTCTGGACATACCGCCCGAAGCCTATAAACTGGCGGAAAGGTTCTGGCCGGGCCCGCTCACGATGGTTCTTAAACGAAAGAGCACCGTACCCGACGAGGTGACGGCTGGTCTTCATACCGTTGCGGTAAGGTGTCCGAACCACAAGGTTGCCCTCCGGCTCATAAGGCTCGTTGGCGCGCCTGTGGCGGCGCCGTCGGCCAACATATCCGGAAGGCCGAGCCCGACTAAGGCCGGGCATGTCCTATATGACCTGTCAGGCAAGATTGCGGGCGTCGTGGACGGGGGCAGCTGTATGGTAGGGGTGGAGTCGACAATCGTGGACCTGAGCGCGAAGCCGTACAAAATCCTGAGACCGGGTGGCGTAACGCCGGAACAGCTCTCTGAGGTGCTCGGACCGGTGGGGTTGGACAGCGGCGTTTTGCAGGCGCCAAAAGATAGCGAAACCGTCAAAGCGCCCGGAATGAAGTACCGCCATTACGCGCCCAAAGCACAGGTGATTTTGCTGATGGGCGATATTGAAAAGGCCGCCGGTTTTGTCAATCGGCTTGATCGCGAAACGACAGGCGTTTTGTGCTTCGATGAAGAAATACCGCATTTTAAGGTCAAGTATATTTTATCTTACGGAAAAAGAGACGATTATGCAGCGCAGGCACAAAAGCTTTTTCACTGCCTGAGGGCGCTGGACGAAAAAAGGGTAAAAACAATCTACGCACGCTGCCCGGAAAGCAGCGGCGTCGGGCTCGCCGTCTCAAACAGGCTTTTAAAAGCCTCGGGCTATCAGATCGTTGAGGTTTGAAGGACTATGAAAATAATCGGAATTACCGGCGGAACCGGTTCGGGTAAGACAACCGCATTAAAGGTGCTCGAGGGTATGGGCGCTTATGTGATTGATTGCGACAAGCTCTATCACGACCTTACCGTCAACAGCGCGGATATGAAAGCGGAATTGGAAGCTCGGTTTGACGGTGTGATTATTAACGGGGTGCTGGACAGAAAAAAGCTCGGTTCGATTGTTTTTTCATCCCCGGAAAAGCTGGGGCAGCTCAATGCGATCACACACAAATATGTCTCTTCTGAGATCGGGCGCATTTTGGAAAGAGAGCGAAAATCGCGCAGAAAGGCTGTTGCCATAGACGCCATTGCGCTGATTGAAAGCGGCCTGAAGGACCTCTGCGATATTGTCGTAGCTGTTACAGCGCCCACAGATAAACGAATTGAGCGGATTATGCAAAGGGAAAACATCGGAGCGGATTATGCAAGGCTTAGAATCGATGCGCAGAAAACGCAGGAATGGTATGCGCGGCTGAGCGATATTACTTTGGTGAACGACGGCACATTGGCGGCGTTTGAGCGCCTGTGCATCGAGAAATTCAGCGATATTTTAAGCCGTACCGATATAACAAAAACGATGGATTGAATGCCGTCGTTTAACGGCGAAAGGAAGGTCAGAACATGGATATTTTTGAACGTCTGGAATCCGATGTACGATCATACAGCAGAAACTTCCCGGTTGTATTCGGGCGCGCGAAGATGTCAAAAATGTATACCCGTGACGGCGGGGAATACCTGGACTTTTTCTGCGGTGCCGGTGCGCTTAACTACGGGCATAACAACGCGTATATTAAAGAGCGGATCATCGACTACATAAACAGCGATGGTATGAGCCATGCATTAGATATGTTTACCGACGCAAAGGAAAAATTTTTAACCGCTTTTGAGCAGAAAATCCTTAAACCGAAAGGGTATACTTATAAGATAATGTCCTGTTCGCCGTCCGGAACTAACGCGGTCGAAGCGGCCCTGAAACTCAGCCGCAAGGTCAAGAAAAGACAGGGTGTGTTCGCTTTCACCGGCTCTTTTCACGGCATGACGCTGGGCGCTCTTTCGGTTACAAGCGGGAAGACCGTCAGAGCGGGCGCGGGCACTTCGCTGCCTGATGTGACCTTTGTGCCGCATCCGAACAGCTTCCCGGGCAATACGATTGAATACATCGAAAACATCATAACGGACGAATATTCCGGTGTTATGAAGCCGGCGGCAATCATACTGGAAACCGTTCAAGCCGAAGGCGGCGTACAGATTATGCCGGACGCCTTTCTGCGGTCCTTAAGAGACCTGTGCGACAGGCACGATGTTTTGATGATTGTAGACGACATTCAGGTTGGCTGCGGCAGGACGGGGGCATTTTTCTCCTTTGAAAATGCCGGTGTGGTACCGGACATGATCATGCTGTCCAAATCAATTTCCGGTTACGGGTTCCCGATGTCGCTGCTGCTGATGAAGCCGGAGCTGGATGTGTTTTCTCCCGGCGAGCATAACGGGACCTTTCGGGGCAATCAGCTGGCCTTTGTCGGCGCGGCGGCGGCTCTGGAACTCAGGGAGAACCTTGACCTGGAATCGAGAACATATGAAAACGAGAAAATAATCAAAGATTTTATCGGCAGGAGGATCCTGCCTTTAGGCGAAAAGCTTTTACACAGGGGCAGGGGGATGATTCATGGCATTGATTTTGAGCGGTATGAAGACGACAGACTCAGCTATCGTGTCGCGCATACGTGCTTTGAAAACGGCCTGATCATCGAAAGGGCCGGAAGAAACGACTGTGTGTTAAAGATCATGCCCGCTCTGACCATTAACCGGGAGGAGCTTATCACGGGGCTTACGATTATTGAAGAGGCAATCGGGAACAGCATGTAAAACGCGACGGACTTTAACATGTGTAAAGAAATCACGCTGCGGTCGCTTTGCGGCGGAACGGAGGAAAAATGGACAATAACAAGGAAACCAAAAAGAATACGAAATATGACGGATTGCTGTATCAGCAAAAAAACTGCTATGAGCTGATGCCGGAGGATGAGCTCAATGCTTGCTATGTGTTTGCCGAAAATTACAAGCGGTTTCTTGACGGAGCAAGGACGGAAAGGCTGGCGGTCTCGATGGCCGTTAAGCTTGCCGAGGAAAAAGGGTTCCGGCCGTATGTTTACGGACAGAAAGTAGCGCCCGGCGACAAGGTTTATGACATCAACCGGGGAAAAGCGCTCACTTTGGCTGTCATCGGCGAAAAACCCATGTCCGCGGGTATAAATCTTGCGGCTGCCCATGTCGATTCGCCGAGAGTGGATATCAAGCAGGTTCCTTTGTATGAAGATTCGGAGATGGCTTTTTTCAAGACGCATTATTACGGCGGTATCAAGAAATACCAATGGGTTGCGATTCCTTTAGAGCTGCACGGCGTCATCGTCAAATTAGACGGGACGGTTATTGATGTCAGCATCGGCGCCGGTGCGGACGAACCGCAGTTTACCATTACCGATCTGCTGCCGCATCTCGGCGCGGATCAGATGAAGAAAACCATGTCCGAAGCGATCACGGGCGAGGGCTTAAATATCGTAATCGGGAGCAGGCCGGAAAAAGAGGCGGAAAGCGGCAGCAAAGTCAAGGTCATGGTTTTAAAGTTGCTCAATGAAAAATACGGGATCACCGAGGCGGATTTTCTGTCAGCCGAGCTGATGGCCGTTCCGGCGTTCGCGGTACGCGATATCGGGTTTGACCGTTCCATGATCGGCGGCTACGGTCAAGACGACAGGGTTTGCGCTTACTGTGAGCTTGCCGCGATTTTAGAACAGGAAAAACCCGTTAAGACAGCGGTGTGTCTGCTGGTTGATAAGGAAGAAATTGGCTCCGAGGGCGTAACAGGTATGAAATCCCAGTTTTTCGACCGGTTTATCGCCGACCTGTGCCGGTCAGAGGGTACATCGCTCTATGACTGCTTCGCGAATTCCTTCTGCCTGTCCGCTGATGTATCCAACGCGTTTGATCCGAATTTTCCGGAGGTATCGGAAAAGCGCAATAATGCAAAGCTCAATTACGGGCTCAGCATAATAAAATTCACCGGTTCCAGAGGAAAATCCGGCGCGTCCGACGCGACCGGAGAGGTTGTGGCAAAGGTGAGGAAAATGTTCGCCGAAAATCAGGTTATTTGGCAGATGGGCGAACTCGGCAAGGTTGACCAGGGCGGCGGCGGAACCGTTGCGATGTTTACATCCCAGCGAAATATTAATACAATTGACGCCGGTGTTCCTGTGCTGTCCATGCATGCCCCGTTTGAAGTCGTTTCCAAGGCGGATCTGTATATGGCATACAAAGGTATGCAGGCCCTTTTCAGGGAAAAATAAACCTATTGCGCTTAGAAACGCAGAAAGCTCAGCCTTTTTTAGCGGGAAGCGTAAGCTTGCATAAAATCCCCTCTGCCAGAAACAATACGGCAGGGGGGATAAGCATTTGGAACACGATGAAATGAACGAAAACAAAAACGAAAACGAAAATGAAAACGAAAATGAAAACGTAACGGACAATGAATCGATGCACGACAGTATCGTTTCGCTCGGTACATCCACGGCGAAGTCTTCAAAAGGCACGATCCAGTGCCTGACGATTGTCGGTCAGATAGAAGGGCATATGATTCTGCCCGCCAACAACAAAACCACAAAGTACGAGCATGTTATGCCGATGCTGGCTTCAATTGAGGAAAGCGAGGATATCGATGCCTTGCTTGTGCTGCTGAACACCGCCGGCGGGGACATCGAGGCGGGGCTTGGCATCGCGGAACTGATTGCCAGCATGAGCAAGCCCACGGCATCGCTTGTCCTCGGCGGCGGCCATTCAATCGGCGTACCGCTGGCTGTTGCCGCAAAACGGTCATTTATCACATCCTCGGCCGCAATGACGATTCATCCCGTCAGGCTAAACGGCGTTGTCATCGGCGTGCCCCAGACCTTCAATTATTTCGAGAAAATTCAAGAGAGGATTTTACAGTTTATCTTAAACAATTCAAACATACAAAGGAAAAAGCTGGTTGGTCTGATGCTTAAAACAGGAGAGCTTGCGGCTGATGTCGGCAGTGTGATTTACGGCGAGCAGGCTGTTAAAGACGGTTTGATTGATTGCCTTGGCGGCCTTGCCGACGCGCTGAATTATCTGCACGGTGAAATTCAGGCAAATAAGGACAAAAAGATGAATAACCCCGCATTGTAAATGATTTGAATTCATGATACAATGAAAACGGTCAAATCGCACGCAATTTTTCAGAAAACGGCAGCTTATTATGCACAAAACGCAAAACAAGGGGCGCACAACTGTACGTTTTGCGATGCAAAACGCGAAGCGGACAACCCTTTGTTTTGCGGATTCTTCCAAAAGAGCATAAAACGGCTTGCCTTTAGATAAAAAAACTGAAAAAGGCGGGATATTATGCCGCTGTTGTTTGCGCTGTTTCTTGGATTGATACAAGGGATTACCGAGTTTTTACCGGTCTCCAGTTCAGGACATCTTTCGATACTGCAAAATGTATTTGGCATGGACAGCACTACGCAAAATCATTTGTTTTTTGACGCGCTGCTTCATCTGGGCACGCTGATTGCGGTTCTGGTGCTGTATCGAAAAGATGTCCGGAGCATTTTATCGGCATGCGCAAAGCTTATATCCGGTAGAAATAACAAGCAAAATCCCAATACAGACAGCGAGCCGGATGCCGGTAAGTACATAAGGCTGCTGATGCTGATCGTTGTCGCGACGATTCCTTTGCTAGTGATCGTTTTTGTTCGCAAATATATCGAAATCCTGTTTTACAATACGGCGTTTATCGGGTTTGCGCTGATCATAACCGGCGGTCTTTTATACATAAGCGATAAATTGGTGCCGGGGCGAAAAACCGAAAGGACCGCGAAGCTGAAGGACTCTTTCATCGTGGGGCTTGTACAGGCTATTGCGGTTATTCCGGGCCTGTCAAGATCGGGCTGTACGATCACAGCCGGGCTCTTTCGCGGTTTTGACAGGGAATTTGCCGTGAAATTCTCATTTTTGCTTTCCGTTCCGGCAATATTGGGCGCAAACATCCTTGAGTTTATCAATGCGTTTAAAACGAAAATTGACTGGTCGAGTGTTCCCAGTTACCTTGCCGGCGCCGTCGTGGCCGCCGTATCCGGTTTTTTTGCGATAAAAATCGTAAGGCAGATTGTCAGTAAAGGGAAATTCGGCAGGTTTGCCTATTATTGCTGGACAGTCGGGATCATCGCTTTGATTGCGTCCATTTTTATTTAACACCATGGATTTGCGGCGTTTATCCGCAAATCCATTCAGACAGACAATCAATGCAAATGCGTTTAGCAAAACGCATTTGTTCCACTGACAAACGCGCTTGTTCGATGGATATTATTTAGTGTTGAGGTGAAAGACATGCCCGCGAAAAAGAACACGACTAAGAAAAGAGGCAGACCGCCGTCCAAAACGGCAGCACCGCCGAAAAGGCGCGAAATCGGAGCTCTGATATGCCTTTTTCTTGCCTTGTTTTCTTTTTTGGGGTTCTTCACCAACGAAGGCTGGTTTATCAATTTCTTTGGGTTGTTTATGCGCGGCCTAATCGGCGGCGGCTTTTATACTCTGGTTCCGCTGCTTTTGCTTTGTGCCTATATTCTCGGCTTTCACCGGGGAAAACCTGTTCAAATGCGGTTGATCAGTGCTTTGCTCATTCCGTTGCTGTTCGGCGCGATATTGCATCTTTTGGTCTGTTTAACCGTCTATGAATGGCGCTGGTCTATGTTAGGTCAGCTTTATACCGACGGACTTCTTACCGGGGCGAAGCAGAGCGGCGGGATGCTGGGCGGCCTTTTGGCTATGCTGTTGCGTTTACTGTTCGGCAAGATAGGTGCGGTCATTGTGTTTATCTGCGGGACCGTCTTTTCGCTCGCTCTGGCGCTGAACATAACGCTGTCCTCCATTACGGACTATCTGAAAAACCGGCCGCGCCGCGAGTACATACCGGCTCCCGAGCCCGAACCGAAGAAAAGACCGGTAAAGCAAAAAAGCCGCGGCAGGCTATTTGATGCGGAAAACGAAAATGTTCCGCAAAAAATCGGAACGGAAAAAGCCATTAGTGCCGCCATTGATATTCCCGTGGACGATCCGCCGAATCTGCCGCAGGAAAAACCGTCGTTCTTCGATGCTGTCCCAAAGGTTAAAACACCCGATCAGGTGTTTAAAGAGGTTGTGCTCAATGACCATCTGAGCGTGATTGCCAAGCCCGGCGGGAACGCGCCGGGCGCGAACGCGTCAACCGGCAAGGCGCCGGCTCCCGACCCTCAGCCGGAAGCCCCGAAAGAGCAGCCGAACGCTAAGCCTTTAAAGCTTGATCCAAAGGAAACCGCAATCGCAAAGGAAGAAGTGGCAAAGGACATCGAAAAAAACCTGGAAAGCGACGCGCAGAAATACATCTATCCGCCCTCCGATTTGCTTTCATTGCTCACACCGGGAAACATTCTCGAGGGCAGGGAAGAGATGGCGATGAATGCCAGAAGGCTTTCCGCAACAATTAAAAGCTTCGGCATTAACGCCGAGATATGCAATGTGACCAGAGGCCCGTCCGTAACACGTTACGAGGTCGAACTGGAACAGGGCATCAAGCTCAACAAATTGACGAACCTTGCCGATGATATCGCTTTGTCGCTCGGCGCGACCGGCGTTCGGATCGCGCCGATACCCGATAAAATATCTATCGTAGGGATCGAGGTTCCGAACAAGCTTGTCAACATCGTGTGCCTGCGCGACCTGATTGAATCCGTCGAATTTAAAAACCATCCGTCAAAGCTCGCCTTCTCCGTCGGAAAGGATATTGGCGGAAACAGCGTTGTGGGCGACATTGCCAAGCTGCCGCACCTGCTGATTGCGGGCACAACCGGTTCGGGTAAATCCGTTTGTATGAATTCATTGATCCTGAGCCTGCTGTATAAATCCTCTCCGGACGAGGTCAGGCTGATCATGATTGATCCGAAGATGATTGAACTGGGCGTGTATAACGGCATTCCGCATTTGCTGATCCCCGTCGTCACCGATCCGAAAAAGGCCGCCGGCGCATTGCAGTGGGCTGTTTTCGAGATGATGAAACGATATAAGCTGTTCTCCGAAATCGGGGCGAGAGATTTAAAATCATACAATTCCGCTGTGAGCAAAACCGATAGTGCCCAAAAGCTGCCGCAGGTCGTGGTGCTGATTGACGAGCTGGCCGATCTGATGCTGGTTGCCGCCAAGGAAGTAGAGGAATCGATCTGCCGCGTCGCCCAAATGGGCAGAGCTTCGGGCATCCATTTGATCATCGCGACGCAAAGACCCTCGGCCGATGTCATCACAGGGCTTATGAAAGCGAATATTCCGTCAAGAATTGCTTTTGCCGTGGACAGCGCATTAAACTCCAGAATCATTCTCGACACGATGGGCGCGGAAAAATTGGTGGGCAAGGGTGATATGCTCTACAGTCCGCTCGGTTCCGGAAAGCCCATTCGGGTTCAGGGCACATTTGTAACGGATAAGGAACGCGAGGATGTGATCGAATTTGTAACGCAGAGGAGCAGCGCGAGATACTCGGAGGAAATCCTCAGCGAAATCGAAAAGGCGTCCGAGGCAAAGGAATCATCGCCGGCCGCATCTGCGGACAGGATAGAGAAGGACAACAGCACGGACGAGCTGTTTCCGGACGCAGTCGAGGTGATCCTCGAATCGGGCCAGGCCTCCGTATCCATGCTGCAAAGGCGGCTGAAGCTCGGCTATTCGCGTGCGGCAAGGCTGGTCGATCAAATGGAGGAGCGCGGCATAGTCGGCCCGTTCGAGGGCTCAAAACCCCGCCAGGTACTCATCAGCAGAGAGCAATGGTACAAGCAATCCCAAATGCCGGCATTTATGCCGGAATACATACCGGATGAAGAGGAAACCGATGATCCGGATGAGGAAACCGATGAATAAAGAATCGGGTGCAATGAAAGCTTCATGCATTCATTGCACCCGATTTTCGTCATATTTTACCTATTCACCATTAAAAACGCATCAAAAGGATAAAAAATGTTTACATGGCAAGCGTTCCGTTTTCGTCCTCGATCAATACCAGAATATTTTCCTCGGCCCCGGTATCGGCATTGACATAAATGATATAATGCCTGCCGTCCGCAGCTTCACATTTGAATTCATGGCAATAGACCTCATTCATGCCCGGCGTGGGTATCAGCGTCATATCGTGAGACAAAACGGTCAGTGAATCGGCCACTTTTTTTTGCGCTTCTTCCTTTGATACCGCCGGCGCCGGAATGCTGCGTTTTGTGTGGTTCATCAGGTACCCTCTGGACTCAAAGCCGACGATGCGCCCGTTATCGAGCGCAACCGCCACCTTCACCAAATCGGGATAACAGATAACGCCGTCCTGAACGTATGCGAAATTGATGACAATGGTTTTGCCGTTGAGCGTCCAGTAGCTTTCCTTTACGGACGGGAATCCGCGCTGCTCGAGAAAGATTTTTGCCGCTTTGATCGCTTCCTCGGCAGATATATTTGCCGCCGTTACATTCCGCGAATTGAGCATGCTGAACAGCTTCCCGCCTTTTTTTGTCACGCAGACCCTAAGGCTGCCGCCGTCTACGTCGGCATTGAAGCAAAACTGCGGAATCGAGCCGTCACTGTCCCCGTCCTGCTTGAAGACATTCGGCCGAAGGCCTGTAAATTCGGCTGCCGCCTGAACAGCGGCATCGGCATCAATTTCCTCAAGATCCGCCAGCACCTTCGGTTCTTTGACATTGATATGCTGTGAAAACGGGCCGTCATATATCAAAGTCGGCACTTCCGGAAACTCGCTTTCAATCAACGCAAAGCTCTGTCCCAGCGATTCCGGTATAATTGAGTCATCTGTTGAACCGAGTTTATCGGCAGAGCCGCTGAGCTCTTTCATGGTGATTGTCCCGTCATTGATATCCGCCTGAAGCGATAACAGGTTCTGGCTTAAAATTGAAGCGACCTGCGAGATCGTTACAAGGTTTTTGTATTCCTCCGGCGTATACCCTTTGCCGTTGGAGGCGCTTTTGGACAGGCAGTAGGCATAGTCCCCGACCTTTGTTAAAAAACCGGATGTCTCTTCAAGCCTGTATTTGGCAAAAGGCAGCTCGCCCATCGCCATCTTCGCCATCTGCGCTTTTCCGAACACATCGGTGCAGGTCGACAGAATCATCGACGGGGATGTGGCATACAGGCTTTTTTGCAGCGACATGTCAATTTCGTTGATATCGCTCACAAGCTCGGAAAAGGCATGCTGGTATTTAAGTTCGTTTTGGTATTTATGTTTTGCCGTTTCGGTTTTACTTTGAATCAAAAAACCGGAAAGCACCAGAAAGGCCGCTCCGATAAACGAAAACAGCAAAACCGTGTTTCTTCGTGAAAGCTTCATACTAATCTCCAATCTGCCGCAAAACAGGTTCCGCATTTTTTGCGCCGACAATCTGCGATTATTCACTGAATATTTTGCGTCATTCTATGGTAAGTATTACAGCCAATCGTATCCTATTCATCCAAATCCTGCGTTGATTGCATATTTACAAAAAATACGTCTCCTTTTTGCCTTCTTTTGTCACCCGAACTATAACCCGAAAGAATTGCCTGCCGCTCTTTCTTCTTGGCAGATTGAAAGAGCGACAGGCGGTTTTTGGAAGCATTCAGATAACCGAAGATTCTGTCAGATCACACTAAAAGTGATAAATGACATGCTTTTTCTGAATACCATATTGTCTTACATTTCAATGTCCGGTGTGTAAATCTCCGTCCATTTTTCATAGTTGTCTTCCATTCGTTCGAATAGATGAGAGTTAATGGCCTCTTGCATAGCCTCGTAATACCATGCGCCCACTACAAGGTCCGAAAATTGTCTTGCTTCAGGCAGGATGTCCTCCGTGTGGACTCTGCGCTGGAGCACATTATTAACTAATGTGACAAATTCAGCTCTTGTAATATATTGATCCGGTTTGAATGTACCGTCAGGATAGCCGTTTACCCAACCTTTCGATTGTGCCGAATTGATGTACTCTTCAGCCCAATGTCCTGTGATATCTGTAAACAGATCGGCGGTAGCCGGCTCTAGCGCATCAAATCTGGAAGCGATTGCGGCCAACTCTGCTCTTGTGATCAGAGCACCCGGTTGGAAGCTTCCATCCGGATAGCCTTCGATTATATTTCCAGCAGCAAGTGTTCCGATATGCTTCGCGGACCATCTTGTGGCTTCCACATCTACGAAATCACTGGTTGCAGTTCTAATGCTTTCTCTATATTCAGGTGTTAGCAATCTGAAGAACACTGCGGCAACTTCTTCTCTTGTCACATTGTCTTCGGGCCTCACAAGGTTGTCAGGGTATCCTTGAATATAGGCAATATGGTCGGTAATGAGTCCCAGCGGTACTTCTTCATCAGGAATGGTGATTGTGCCATCGTCACCGTATTCGCCGCCGCCGCCATCGCCGCCACCGGGTATACCGCTAACGGTTAACAGACCGTCAACGTAGGTGATTTCATAGTTGTCTGTTACCTCCATCATTTCTGTTTCATCAACAAACATACGCAGTTCGGGATACGCTATAGGGGCAAAAATGCTTCCGCCTATTGCAACATTAAGACTGCTTCCTACGCCGGTCTGCGATCCTGTTACAGTAACATTTTGGATTTCATGCCCTAAAGACTCTAACAGCCCTTCATCAATTCCTTGCGGCGTATATGTATACGCATCTTTTATCAAAGGTGTTCCGTCATATATCTTGCTGTCGCTGGCTGCCGTAATGGTGATTGGTCTTTTGGTTATCATAATAACCGCACTTCCGGTCACCGTCTCGTAACCCGGTTGTGTTACTGTGTACGTTACGGTTGTTGATCCTACGTCTGTCCGAGAGTTTTCCACATCATACACTACCGTTGCGCCATCAGGTACCGTCACGGTGATTCCGTGCTCTTCTCCGTCATATACACCGGTATAGCCCTCCGCACTTATTTCCATCTCCAATGGGCTTTCGACGATGAGCGTAAAATGAATGGAGTCATCGAACTTATACCTGTTTCTGGAGAATACATCTGGGGAGCTAAGAGAATCAGGAATCATTCTTTGCCAATAAATCGGGATTACAACTTCATATTTACCGGAGTCCAAGTCTTCTATTTTTAAATCATCCACAATATTTAAGTATTCATCACTGTCATTTTTCAAGTATTCGCCTTGGGAGGGGTCTTCGATATTATATTTGTAGAGGAATACTTTTTCTAAGCTTATGTCTTTGTTTTCTATTGTTATAAATTCAAATCTATATTCTTCAATAGCGGCCATGTCGAGATAAGTATAGCTGGTGATATTTTGCTCTAAAAGATTAATGAGAGCGCTCGTGTTCTCGGGCCGCTGAACGGTAAGCTCATCCTCAACAAAATCTGCTTCGGAGAGGAATGCATCTTCAGTTATTGCAGCAATATACAGCTCAAGCGTTTGACCTTCCTGGTAAGGTGTCTTTTGCATTCCATGCAGCCCTGGTATCCCATTAAAATCTTGGGTATCTTCAAAATCGCCATAAACAACTTTTCTCACAGGAGAATTTCCACCCAATGCATACGTACTGTAACCTTGCGCAACCACCTTATGAAAACGGTCGCTAAAAAACAAATTACTCGTATACATAAAGTTATTAACTTGATATGTACTTTCATCAGCACGGGTTCCCATATACGAGATGACATAAGAGCCATTATATGCCGGCAAGGTAAATGAGAAGTTGCCCCCTTCCTCAATATCTTGCCATTCAGCTACTTCTGATAACCCGCCCGCGTACCCATTCGGATGTGTTATAAGCGGTGTTAAATCAGTATAAACCTCGCCGGTGTCAGGATTTATTGGGATCCATACGGCATGCACCTCTGTTTTTATGCGGTGTTGCCTAAAATTTCCCCTGAAATGACATCCTCCGCATGCGTTGATGTGAACCTTCGCTTATTTTGACAAATAAAAAAAGTCCGCGCCGCCGAACGGGAAGTTCCTTCCCGTAAGAGCAGCCGAACTTACATAACCGGGAAAACCGGTTTAGTCTTCTATGCTTTGCGTCCTGCGCTTTCACGCAGTTTGCCTTTTTCTTTGTATATATTCAGTTGTATCGGGTTGTAAAAGCCTGATTGATATGTTCCTATAATTGGGTGAATAGTGTTTGTCCGATCTGTTTTTGCAAAACCGCCCCGATTTCTTCTCTTTAATAGTCGAATATATTATACTCCATCTATCTTGGAAAGTAAAGCTGTTTGCAGAAAATGCCACAAATGTTTGCAGAAAACGATACCAATATAAGCAATAAATGTCATAAATATTAGCAGAAGTTGTCACAAAGGTATATGCTATTGAATATGCTTTTAGCGAACATTGTTTTGAATATATGAAAAGACGCAGGATATATGGATAGCAGAGATCTATACCGATACCACACAGTTAGCTCTCTTAATCTAAGTCGGAGATGTCTGCAGTAAATGATGACCATTTTCTAATCATTCCTGTTAATCTATTAGTCCGGATGTAGCCGAAATATGCAGGATCAGAGAGCTTTTGAATACAGCAACGACGGTATTTGATATCACACATTCACATATAGCGTAATATTAAAAGCCCGCTGTTTTTCCACAGATGGGCTCTTTCCTTGGCTTTATAATCACCTTCAGGGCATAGCTTTCCGGAAGAATTTGGTAAATCCTTCTCCGTGTTTTTCATAAGGCATTATATTATAAATCAATAGCGCCCTCAGCTTGATCAGCGCCCTCAGCTTGATCTATATGGGACACGGGTTTTGATGTCGTCATGTATACTGCTTTTTAGATTCAGTTCCTGTGCAAAGGCCGGTTAATTTTCCTGTAAAACACCGTAGCGATAATAAATGAAATCGTATCGACAATCGGCTGAACCATCATACACCCGTAAAGCGGTATCAAACCATTGAGCATAAACAATAAGGGGACATCCAGAACGCCTTTGCGCAAAACGGAGCATATAAGGGATTCACGCACTTTTCCCATCGCCTGGAACTGAATGATCATGGGATAGCAAATCGACATCATTGGCATCGCCAAAACCATAATCCTCAAAAACACCGCCCCGTACGCTATCGTGGCGCCGTCTTTTATGAACAGGGCAATCAAGGCGGGAGCAAACGCTTCATAGCATATGAGACATAATAAGGAGAAGCTCAAAGATAAAAGGCATCCGAATTTAAAGGCATCATGACGACGCTTATGGTTGTTGGCCGCATGGTTGTAAGCAAGCAAGGGCAGCAGTCCGTTGGAGACGCCTATGGCGAAGTACAGCGGCAGCAGGTCGAGCTTCCTTACAATGCCCAGGCCCGCTACAGCTTCTGTTGCGTAGCGGGAAACAAAATTCAATAACAGCGATACCGCCGCGACGGTGAGCGCATACTGAATGGCAGACGGGAAACCAATTGCCATGATGCGTATCAAATGACGCCGCGTATATTTCAGATTTCGGGGATGGAGCCGGATCACCGTCGTTTTTCGCTTCAGAGCAAGGTATACCAGAAAATAGAGTGTTGCTATCAGGTTTGAAAGCGCGGTAGCAATGCCGGCGCCGATAGCGCCATAGCCCAAAAACTGCGGCAAAATAAAAAGCGGATCCAGTATGATGTTTAAAACGGCCCCCAGCGTAACACCGGCAAAGGCATGCACGGCGCTTCCTTCGGCCCGCAACAGATTGGCCAGCAGTATATTAAGAATCGTAGCGCAGCCGCCAAAAGAAATCACCCATTTTGCGTACCCGTAGGAAATTTCAAAGGTGTTGTCACTTGCGCCGCATAAATATAAAATCGGTGAAGCAAAAATTGAAAATAAGAGAGAAAAGAGAATGGCGCCGCCAAAACCGCCGTAAAAAGACACCGTCGAGATCCGTTTCGCCCGTTCCGGATCTTTTTGTCCAAGCGCGCCTGCAATAAGGCTGGCGCCGCCCACACCGAACAGGTTCGACAGTGCTGTCAACATGAGAAATGCTGATGCAACGACGGTTACCGCGGCAGTTTGAATCGGATCGTTGAGCATACCGACAAAATAAGTGTCTGCAATATTATAGGCGAGTGCGATCATCTGGCTGGCAATAGCCGGAATTATTTGTTTACATACCGCCCGGCGAACGGGTATGCTTTCAAAAATAGCGGTTCTTTTTTCTTCGGCTGTCATACTGCTGCTCCTTGAACCTTGGTAAAGATTCCGGCTCGGACGCCTTTAAAAATAATTATGCCAAGGCTACAGGAATACCAAATCCTTAGGTGAGGACGGTTTTCAGCGGAACGCTATTTCGCGCAAATCCAATACCGGCTTATTTATGCAAAACAAATGTACCCAGCATACCGGCCAGCAGCGGATAGTGCGCATCAAGGTCATTTTTATCGCAGCAGATGACCAACGTAAGAACGCCGCCCTCGACGTCAACCAGATACGCTTCCAGGTAAAGCGCGCTGTTTTCGGCGTTGATGGTCGTGCACGTTAATGAATCATGGCCCACAAGGCCGTATGAAGAGAAAGTAATGTCGGTATAATCGATATAGGTATCGGCAAAGGTCGGCTTTATGTCATCAGCACGCTTTCCGGCAGTAAATCCGATTTCAAGAAATGTGGGTTCGGCTTCTGCTTCGGTCACGACGAAGCGGTAGGCTTCATTGACATACCAGAGGGTATAAGTGAGGACATCCTGATATATGCTGAAGGCCAGAAATGGATCGGCGTCATGGAGGTTTTGATACGCAAGCTTGACGTTAACGACATGCTCTACACCGTCTTGCTCAATGGTGATCTGACCGTTCTCCGGCCGGAGTATGCCGGCGGTGACTGCCGGGGTAACGGTGGTTTCGGGCAATTGGGTCGGAGATTCCGACGGGCTTTCGGAGGGGCTCGGTTCGGCCGTCGGGGTTAAACCGGTTTCCACCGGTTCATTTGTGACCTGCGCTGTTGCGGACAAATCGGGTGTGGGGGTCACGGTTTTGTTTTTGCTGCAGGAGGCGAACAAAAACATGAACATAATAATAAGGATAATTGCCGATCTCTTCATTTTCTTTCCTTTCACTTCATGCCGGGGTGGTGAAGCAGAACCTTTATACCGTGTTCAATCCGCGATAGGGCTTCCGCCTTGCCGAGCACATAGCAGATTTCGATCGCACCGCCCGGCGTCACGGTTTGTCCGGAAAGGGCGATGCGCAAAGGCCACAGGGCTGTTGCCTTTTTCATGCCTTTCTCCTCGGCGAATGCAATGAGCGTATCGTGAATACACTCGACCGTCCAGCCGTTTTGCTCCTGCAAAACAGGCAAAAGCTCCCGTAAGATGTTAAGCGACAGGGTTTCATCTGTTTTTGCTTTTTTGTTGCGGTAAATCTCGGCGGAATAAGAGGGAAGCTTAACAAAAAACGCGATTTGGGCAGGGATGTCCATGAGTTTTTCACAGCGCTGCTGCAGCAAAGATGCGATTGCCCTTGTGTCCTGCCCCAAAGCCGCAGATTCGGTGAGGTAGGGCAGCGCGGCTTCATGAAATTCGCCCGGCGGCAATGCTCTTATATACGCACTGTTGAAATAATTAAGCTTCGCCTTATCAAAAATAGCCGGCGATTTAGAAATCCCTTTGATATCAAATATTTCTTTAAGCTCGGATAAGGTAAAAAGCTCGCGCTCTCCGCCGGGACTCCAGCCGAGCAGCGCGACATAATTCAAAATGGCGCTGCTGAGATACCCTTGCGCAATCAGGTCTTCATAGGAGGGGTCTCCGTGCCGTTTCGACATCTTATGCTGACCGTCGCGCATGACGGGCGGGCAGTGGATATAGGCGGGCACAGGCCACCCGAAGCTTTTATACAGCAGGTTGTACTTCGGCGAGGAACTTAAATACTCCGAGCCGCGCACCACATGCGTGATGCCCATCAGGTGATCGTCCACCACATTGGCAAAATTATAAGTCGGCAGACCGTCGGATTTAATCAGCACATTATCGTCCAGCGTGCTGTTTTCTACCGTAATGTCTCCGTAAATCAGATCCGAAAACGTTGTCGTTCCCTCCCGGGGTATTTTCTGCCGGATCACAAAGGGGGCTTTTTGAGAAAGCTTTTCCTCAATCTGCTCCAGTGTCAAAAGCGCGCAGCGTCCGTCATATTTTTGCCCGGGCTTGTCCTCACCGCCGGATTCCGGCACTTTGTCATCCCGCTGACAAAAGCAGCGGTAAGCGCCGCCTTTTTCAATCAGAAGCTCGGCGTATTTCGTGTAGATTTCGCGCCTTTGCGTCTGGATATACGGGCCGGCCGGGCCGCCGATATCCGGCCCTTCGTCATGGAAAAGCCCGCATTCGTGCAGCGTTCTGTATATGGTTTCGGTTGCGCCCTCGGTATAACGGCTTTGGTCGGTATCCTCGATGCGCAAAATGAATGTGCCGCCGAGATTGCGTGCGATCAAAAACGCGTACAGTGCGGTGCGCAGATTGCCGATATGCATGGAGCCGGTAGGGCTTGGCGCAAATCTGGTTCGGACCGTTCCTTTGGGTATCTTCGCTTCGTTTATGTCATACCATGACAAATCCATTTGGTACCTCCAGGGTAAGTTGTTTAAACATACGGTACTAACGTATGAAATGTGAGAAAAACATAACCGCTTGCCATTATTAAACGGATGAACAAGCTCTCGTCTTATTTTACAGTTACCCTGAGCGTATTGTCAAGAATCATCCGCCCGGGACCGGACATTTCGGTTTACCCAACGCCGTGAAAGTGGTAAAATAAAAACGGTGGTGAAAAGGCGGGCATTTAACAAATATGACAGCATGGTTGAACAATCTATAGGGGTAACAGAGTCGTTTAATCGTATACAAATTCGGGTAAACGTGGTACAATGCTCTGATAGCATAAAAAAGGTTGTGTTGAAATGAGCATAGAAATATCGGAAAGAATGCAAAACCTGAAGCCGTCCGCCATCCGGGAAATGCTGAAGGTGACCGCGGATCCTTCGGTCATCTCTTTTTCGGCGGGCAATCCCTCCGCGGAGCTTTTCCCGGTCGAAAAGCTTGCGGAAATAACGGCGTCGATATACGCGAGAGAAGCCGCGACGGCGCTGCAGTATTCCATTACGGAAGGCTACGGGCCGCTGCGGGAGCTGACGAAGCAAAGATACCGAAAATATGGCATCGGCACGGATGAGGACGATTTAATTATCTGCAGCGGCGGGCAGCAGGGAATAGACCTTGCCGTAAAATGCCTTGTCAACGAAGGCGATACGATTATCTGCGAAAACCCCAGCTTTATCGGGGCGCTGAACACATTTCGCTCCTACAACGCAAAGCTGGTGGGCATACCGATGGATCGGGACGGCATGGACATTTCCGCGCTGGAAGATGCGCTCAGGCGCGAAAAGAATGTCAGGCTGATTTATACGATACCGACGTTTCAAAACCCGGCGGGCGTGACAATGTGCATGGAGAGAAGAAAAAAGCTGTTGGAACTTGCCGAAAAATACGACGTCATAATTTTGGAAGACAGTCCGTATTTTGAGCTTTCCTTCTCGGGCGAAATAATCAAGCCGATCAAAACGCTCGACACATCCGGGCATGTCGTATATCTGGGATCGTTTTCTAAAATCATTGCGCCCGGCATCCGGATCGGTTTTGTCTGCGGCCCGAAATGGCTGGTATCGAAGATGACCGTGGCCAAGCAGATAGCCGATGTGCATACGAATATGGTTTTCATGATGGTTGTGGCAAAAATGCTGGAAAGCTACGATATGGACGCGCATATTGCAAAATGCCGTGATCTGTACAGCAGAAAATGCGCTCTGATGCTCGGAGAAATGGACAAGCTGTTTGATAAGCGCGTTTCCTATACAAAGCCGGAGGGCGGGCTGTTTCTCTGGTGCGACCTGCCGGAGGGCTATCCGAGCCTGCCGATGTGCGCGCTGGCGCAAAAGCGCAAGGTTGCGGTCGTACCGGGTATGACCTTCGATGTCAACGAAAGCACCGAAAACCGCGGCTTCCGGCTGAACTTCTCCGTACCGACGCCGGAGCAAATTAAAACCGGAATCGGACGGGTTGCGCAGAGCATTACAGACTACCTGAAACCGGAAAATTAATGATAAAAACGACGTGGAGATTGTGACAATGGACCAGAAAAAAAGAATATTCAGCGGGATACAGCCGAGCGGGGACTTGACCTTGGGCTCTTATATGGGCGCGATTAAAAACTGGGTCGAGCTTTCCGGTGGGTATGAATGCTTTTACTGCATTGTGGATTTGCATGCGATCACCGCAAGGCAGGTTCCGGCGGAGCTCCGTAAAAGGACGCTGTCGCAGATTGCGCAGTATATCGCCTGCGGACTCGATCCTGACAATAATACATTGTTTATTCAAAGCCATGTGCCGGCCCACGCGGAGCTGGCCTGGGTTCTCGAGTGCTATACGATGTTCGGTGAGCTCTCGCGCATGACCCAGTTTAAAGACAAGTCGTCTAAAAATGCTGACAATATCAATGCCGGGCTGTTCACTTATCCCGCGCTGATGGCGGCGGATATTTTACTGTACCAAACCGATCTTGTCCCGATCGGTGACGACCAGAAACAGCATGTGGAGCTGACAAGGGACATCGCGCAGCGCTTCAATGCGGTTTACGGCGATGTGTTCAAGGTCCCCGAACACTTTATCCCCAAAATCGGGGCCAGAATCATGAGCCTTCAAGTGCCGGAGAACAAGATGTCAAAGTCGGACGCGGCAGCCGGGGGTTGTGTCTATCTGATGGACAGCCCGGATGTTATCATGAAGGCCTTCAAGCGCGCCGTCACGGACAGCGACACGGTAGTTCGCTACGATCCGGAGAGCAAAAAAGGCATTTCCAATCTGATGACCATATACTCAGCCGCAACCGGCAAGAGCTTTGCGGAAATTGAAAATGCGTTTGCGGGAAAAGGCTATGGCGACTTTAAAACGGCGGTGGGTGAATCCGTCGTCGAGCTTTTGCGCCCGATCCGGGAGAGGGCGGAGACACTTCTTAAAAACAAGGATTACCTGACCGAGGTATATAAAAAGGGCGCCGACAGGGCAGCCCGGACCGCGGCCGGGACGCTGCGAAAGGTGTACAAAAAGCTGGGCTTCGTTGAAAGGCAGTGATCGGCAATGCCGCTGGAATTCAATCCGATTGATATGAATCTGATCGCCAAGGTGCTGGTATCGCTGGTTGCGGCTCTGGTGATGAGCTTTGCCGCAACCCCGGTTGTGAAAACCTTTGCGAACAAGGTTGGGGCCATTGACGTCCCGAAAGACGACAGGCGGGCCCATGACCATCCGATCCCGCGCCTTGGCGGGCTTGCCATGTTTCTCGGCTTTATACTCAGTGTCGTGCTGTTTGCCGACATCACAAAGCAGATTCAGGGTGTTCTTCTCGGCAGCGTTGTGGTTGTGATTGTCGGCGTGATTGACGATATCATTCCGCTGAAAGCATGGATTAAATTATTAGCTCAGATTATTGCCGCACTGATCGCCGTTTTCCATGGCGTGGTCATTGAGATACTGTCAAACCCGAATATTTTATCCAGCGAGAATTATCTGAATCTCGGGTACCTTTCGATTCCGCTGACGGTAATCTGGATTGTTGCGATCACGAACTCCGTCAACCTGATTGACGGGCTGGACGGCCTTGCCGTCGGCGTGTCCGGCATCGGCTCGGCGACAATGCTGGTGATTGCCTTGCTGGTGGCGGAAGGGAATGTCGCGGTCATCATGGCCGCGCTTGCTGGGGCCTGTATCGGGTTTATGCCCTATAACATCAATCCGGCCAAGATTTTCGCGGGTGATACCGGCGCGCTTCTGCTCGGTTATGTGCTGGCCACCATGTCGGTCATCGGGCTGTTTAAGGTCTATGCGATCATATCCTTTGCCGTTCCGTTTCTGGTTCTCGCTCTTCCGCTGTTTGACACCGTTTTTGCGTTTATCCGAAGGCTTATTAAGGGGAAAAACCCGATGGCGCCCGACAGGGGACATGTGCACCACAGGCTCATGGACCTCGGCTTGACGCAGAAGCAGGCAGTGGCCATTTTGTACTGCATCAGTACCGTGCTGGGCCTTGCGGCTGTCGTGCTGACGGCAAGCGGCGCAATAAAGGCGCTGCTGCTGGTCCTCGCTTTCGTCGTCGCGGCGATCATCGGTGTATTTTTGATGAAAACCACCCACAGGGAAAACAAAAAGGCGGAAACGGCGCCGGCTTACGAGGACATGACCGCAAAAACGCAAAATAGTGAGGAAAACCCTAATGAAGAGACTTAAGGTATTGTCGGTCTTCGGCACAAGACCCGAAGCGGTGAAAATGGCGCCTTTGCTGCACACGCTCAGCGGCGTCCCTGAAATAGAAAGCCTTTGCTGCCTGACGGCGCAGCACAGGGAAATGCTCGATTCGGTGATGAATGTTTTCGGGCTGAGCGCAGATTTTGATCTGGACATCATGGAGCAAAAACAAACATCATATATGGTAATGACAAAAGCCCTAAACGGGCTCCGCGATGTTTATACCGAAACAGAGCCCGACATCGTGCTTGTACACGGCGACACCACAACGTCATTTGCGGCGGCTCTTTCCGCATTTTATGCAAAAATCGCAGTCGGGCATGTGGAAGCGGGCCTTCGCACCTTCAATAAGTATTCCCCGTATCCCGAGGAAATGAACAGAAAACTGACCGGCGCTCTGGCCGACCTGCATTTTTGCCCGACAGCGGCCAATGCCGGGAACCTTCGGGCCGAAGGCATTAAAGACGGCATTTATATAACGGGCAATACGGTCATCGACGCGATGAAATATACGGTCAGAAATGATTTCATATCCGCTGTGGACGCCATTAACAAGCTGGATTTCGCCAATAAAAAAATTATCACTGTGACCTGCCACAGATTTGAAAACTACGGTGAGCCGATGGAAAACATTTTTAACGCGCTCAAACGGCTGGGCGAAACAAGAGACGATGTGGAAATCATCTATCCGATGCACCTGAGCCCCGTTGTGCGGGAGGCGGCGTATCGCATTCTGGGCAGCGCGAAGAATGTTGTTTTAACGGATCATATAGACGCCATAGAGATGCACAATCTGATGTCACGCAGTTATATGGTGATGACCGATTCGGGCGGTCTTCAGGAAGAAGCGCCCGCGCTCGGAAAGCCTGTCCTCGTCATGCGCAGGGAAACAGAAAGACAAGAGGCGGTCGACACGGGGACGGTCAGGCTTGTCGGAACGAATGAAGAGGATATTTTGCATAATGCCCGCTTACTGCTGGACGATGCCAAAGCCTATCGGAAAATGGCCGGAGCGGTTAACCCGTATGGAGACGGGAAGGCAAGCACAAGGATAAAGGACGCGCTTTTGCGGCATTTCGGGCTATCCGATACCGAACCGGAGGAATTCAGACCATAGACCGGTCAATTTGCGCCGCCGCTTCGCGGCAGAACGGAGGTAAAAATGAGCCGCAGAAAAATGACTGTTTTTACCGTCGGCGTAGCGGCGGCGATCGTTTTTATGCTCATTATTGCCCTCATTTATTTAAATACGCCGGTAGAGACCCCCAAAGTGTCTTTACCGGACAATCTGTCGGAAAACATTCTGCCCAGCGGGAACCCCACCGGCGGGATCAATGTGGGCGACGATCTTAAGCGAATCGAGGTCAATCCCAAAACGGTTCAGACGGCAATTGCAACGCTGGAGAGGCCGGAGAGCTACTACAGGCTGTTGACAATTGAACGGTTTTGGGGAGACGGGGAGAAGGCGGAGTACAAAATAAAGGTCTGGGTTTCCGACGGCAATACGAAAATTACCGTCCTTCAGGACGGTTTTGACAGTCAGAATATTCTGGTGACGCCGGAAAAAATAGCAATCTGGTACGACGGATCACAGGAGCTTTATGAATCTGTACGGTGGGACGGCGAGGCGCTGTTGTATACATCCGACGGATATCAGCAGATGCTGACATATGAAGATATCCTCATGCTCGATTCAAACGAAATATTTGACGCCGGCTACAAAGAAAAAAACGGAGACTACTATTTATATGTTTTGACCAAAGATGAGCTATTGGGCTATCAGGTTACCTATTATATATCGATTGAATCCGGGCTGCTCTCTTATGCGGAGAAGCTGGAAAACGGAAAAGCCGTTTATCTGATGGCGGTCATCGAGGAAAGCTTTACGGAACCCGACCCCGATATTTTCCTGAATCCGGAAATGTAGGCCCCCGGCCGCTAAAAGCTGAACCTGCACTAAAAACCGGGTGAAATCATGTGAAGAAAGCCCAATGCCTTTTTATCGGACAAGGCGGATTTGAGCCTACTTCAGCGATGCCCTCAAGGCTGTAGTATGGCTCAAATCACCGCCTTTTTGAGCGGAATACCGGCAAAGGCGGCCGAACAAAAACCATCAATCAAAACCGAAGAAAATGAGCGCGGCGAGGATGATCAGAATTTCCTCGTCTTCTTTTTCAAGATACAGCAAAAGCAAAACGAGAATCAACAGCAGATCGCCGAGCTCCATTTTCCCCGGAAGAATGCCCTTGAGCATCCCCTTAAGGCCGTCCGTCAGCCCATGAGGCAGAAGGCTTTTAGGCCCCTGCCTCACAGCCGAAGGCGCAAGTTTCTTCGGGGAATCGATATGCGGAATAAAGGCGGTATTTTCCGGCCGTTTATCTCCCGGCTCGTCTACTCTGTAAAACTTACCTGTATTCCCGATATATCTGTTATACATTTCCCTTCCCTCCAAGCTCGGGAAGAACACTCTTTGCCACCTTGGCAAGCCGCGCTATGCTAATGGCCCTTTCGACTTTTTCAATTCTGCTCGATGTAAGATAAGGCTTGATCGCCGATATCAGTTTTTCCGCTTCACTGGGCGTGGAAAAAGCTTTCATTGCGCCCGCGACCACCTGCATCATCTGCGGATCGATTCCGCCCAGATTATTTGGCAAGCTTGATCCGGAAGGCGTATCGGCCTGTGAAGGGGCCGAACTGCCCGCGCTCTCATTACCTGATATTGTCCGGGCCAATTGCATGATCCGTTCCATACTCTCCGGGGATGAAAAGAGAGCGTTTAGTTTACCTTCAAGATCCTCCACGGCGATGCCTCCTTTTTGTTCATTTAAAGAGCTCGGAAAGCTGCTGGGCCAGCCTTGCGCCCTCTTCGGTGCTCATCACGTCTTTGATGACCCGCTTCAGCGTTTCTGCGTCGCCCTGCTCCACGGCTTTCTTCAGATTATCTGTGTTTCCCATCATTTTTCTGACCTTCTGCCCATCGCCGGAATTTGCGAGCTTTTTGATCTCATTCGCTTTTCCTTTCAGCATGCTGTTGCCGCCGCCGCTCATCAGATCATTTGCAAGCTTCTCAAAATCGGTTGACATAAATAACCTCCAGTATGATAGTCTGATCACAGTACCAGTATATTCAGTTCATAACAGGAGGTGAAAACCCCGGCCTGCCCGTGAAACAAGCTCAGAGTATCCGAAAGGCCGGATCCTCAAAGAATGGAGACGAGTATGAAAATATTGGTGTTTTCCGACTCTCATGGAGAGAGGGAGTTGATGAAAAGCCTGATTATCGCGCAAAATCCGGATATGGTTTTGCATCTTGGCGATTATATAGCCGATATGACAGCAATAAAGGGGCAGTTCAAGGCCATCGATATCAGAGGCGTGCGCGGTAACTGCGATGGCAAAACAAATGCGGCGGATAGCCTCTATTTCAATATAGAGGGTAAAAATATTTTTATGACACATGGACATGACTATCAGGTAAAAATCGGATATAAGCGGATTTTTACCGCTGCTTCCGAAAAAAATGCCGATATTCTATTGTTCGGCCATACGCACAAGGCGCTGAGAGACATGGCGGGCGGTATACAGATCCTCAATCCCGGCAGTATCGGCAAAGGCCGGAGGCGCAGCTACGGGATAATCGAAATCGATTGCGGCGATATAAAAACACAGATACAAACAGCGTAGCGAAGCTACGCTGTGCGATAAAAACCATTGAACAGGGGACGGTCTATGTTTCACTTTGTGAAAAACAGACCGTCCCCTGTTTTATTGTGTTATTCCCAATACGCCTTCGCCTTGCTAATACGCAACGCCCCAGACAACCATTTGCTCGCTTTTCTTTCCACAGACGGGGCAGTTGTCCCCGATAACATCCTGCTCAAAAGGAATACAGCGGGAGGAAACACCGACCTTTTCCTTCATAGCCAGCTCGCATTCCGGGCTCCCACACCACATAGTTTTGATGAAGCCGCCGTGCGTTTCCATAATAGTCTTCGCTTCCGCCATCGTTGCGGCCGGACGCGTATTTTCGGTCAGGTTGCGCTTGGCCTTGTCATACAGTTCCTGCTGGATGCTGTCGAGAATCTCGGGAATTCTGTTTTCCAGCTCGCTTAGCGAAACGGTGATTTTCTCGCCGCTGCTGCGTTTGACTGCGACGCACTGACCGTTTTCCATGTCCTTGGGGCCGATTTCGATACGAAGGGGAACGCCCTTCATTTCATGTTCGGCGAATTTCCAGCCGGGGCTCTGGTCGGACATGTCGCATTTGACGCGCACGCCGATTGTCTTGAGCCTTGCCGTCAGCTCGTTTGCCTTTTCCGTAACGCCCGCCTTGTGCATGGCTATCGGAACAACGACCGCCTGAACGGGCGCTATTTTAGGCGGCAGGACAAGGCCGTTATTGTCTCCATGCGTCATGATGAGGCCGCCGATTAAGCGGGTCGTAGCGCCCCAGGAGGTCTGGTGCGGATATTGCAGCTTATTTTCCTTATCCGAAAAACGAATATCGAAGGCCCTGGCAAAGCCGTCGCCGAAATAATGCGAGGTACCGCTCTGCAGCGCTTTTTTGTCATGCATCATGCACTCTATGGTATAGGTCGCCACCGCGCCGGCGAATTTCTCCTTTTCCGTTTTCCGGCCCTTTATCACCGGCATGGCGAGATAGTCCTCACACAGCTCGGCATATACATCGAGCATCTGCTGCGTTTCCGCCTCCGCTTCCTGCGCGGTTGCGTGCAGAGTGTGACCCTCCTGCCATAAAAATTCCCTGTGCCGAAGGAAAGGGCGCGTGGTTTTTTCCCATCTCAACACGCTGCACCATTGGTTGTACAGCATCGGCAGGTCACGCCAGGAGTGTAGAATATGGCTCCAGTGGTCGCAAAAAAGCGTCTCCGAAGTGGGGCGGATGCACAGGCGTTCGGACAGCTTCTCGGAGCCGCCCAAGGTGACCCAGGCGACCTCCGGGGCGAAGCCCTCCACATGGTCCTTTTCCTTTTGCAGCAGACTTTCCGGGATTAGGAGGGGCATAGAAACGTTTTCATGACCCAGTTCCTTGAAACGCCGGTCTAAGGTTGCCTGAATGCTCTCCCAGATGGCATAAGCATATGGTCGCAGGATAAAAAAACCCTTGACGCCGGAATAGTCAATCAGTTCGGCCTTGGTCACAATGTCGGTAAACCATTGCGCGAAGTCCACATCCATATCTGTAATCTGTTCTACCTTTTTATCCTTTGCCATATTATCCTCCATTCCGCCGCGAAGCGGCGGCACAAATAGTCAGGAAAAATCGATTGTGCGAAACCTGTTTCGCGCGAGGCGCAAATGCGCCGTCATATTTGGCGGCCAAATCGATTTTCTCCGTGCGTGAAAGATTCTTTTATGCGTGAAAGTATCTTTCACGTTTGCTATGTATTATATAACGGACGCTGTGTTTTGAATTCGGCGGACAATCCTTTTATCCGCCGAATTCAACAGACATTATCTTATTCAATCATGCTCCGGTTGTCAAGCGTGCCATACCGGAATTATGACTAGTTCTATTTCAAGCGCCGAAAAAAGCAAAGGCCATGTGAAGCTTAGGCTCCACATGGCGTTGTGTTTTGTTTTACAGCGCTGCTTTTGCCTTTTGGGCAAGGGATTTAAACGCCTCCGCGTCGTTTACGGCAATCTCGGAGAGCATTTTCCGGTTCATGTCGATACCGGCAAGCTTGAGACCGTGGATGAAATTCGAGTAGTTTATATCGTTCATTCTGCACGCGGCATTGATTCTGGTAATCCAAAGTCTGCGGAAATCACGCTTTTTTCTTTTACGTCCGATATAAGCATAGGTAAGCGACTTCATTACGGCTTGATTTGCCATCTTGAAATGCTTCGACTTCGAACCCCAATAGCCTTTGGCGAGACCCAGTATTTTTTTCCTTCTTCTGCGTGTCGTGGCAGCGGCTTTGATTCTGGCCATTCTATGTGCCTCCTGTATTATGAGTGATAATTACTTATAGGGGATCATGCGCTTGATTGCCGAGGCATTTGTCACATCGGCATATGCTCCCTGCCGGAGGCCTCTCTTGCGCTTAGTATTTTTCTTCGTAAGAATGTGACTCTTGTTCGCATGCGAGCGCTTTACGAGTCCGTTCTTCGTCAATTTGAATCGTTTTTTCGCACCGCTGTGAGTTTTGAGCTTTGGCATGGTGGATCTCCTTCCGTATTGTGTCAAATAAAATGCCGGATCCGGTTATTTTGTCGGTGCTTTCGGTGAAAGGAACATGGTCATAAATCTTCCGTCCAGTTTGGGGTTTTTGTTGACGGTGGCGATCTCACTGCAGGCCTCGGCGAAGCGGTTAAGCAAGCCGCGTCCGATATCGGTATGGGTCATTTCTCTCCCGCGGAATCGAACAGTTACTTTTAACCTGTCCCCCTCAGCAAGGAACTTCATCCCGTTTTTCAGCTTGACATTGAAGTCGTTTATACCGATGCCTGGTGACATACGGATTTCCTTGACCTCGACGACATGCTGATTTTTCTTGCTTTCTTTTTCACGCTTTGACTGCTCAAAGCGATACTTTCCATAGTCCATGACCTTACAGACAGGCGGGGTGGAACCGGGCGCAATTTTTACCAAATCAAGATTTTTATCAATCGCAATGCTCAAAGCCTCTTGTGACGACATGATGCCAAGCTGACTGCCGTCATCCCCTATGAGACGAACTTCCTTATCACGGATGTCCTCATTGATTTGATGAGCCATGTTACTGATACGAAAACACCTCCTATAAAATAACAAACGCGCGGACATCAACATCCGCGCAAACACCGAAACAGACTTCGAAATCATCGAAGCTTAGGTCAATGTTAACCGCGGCGCTGATAAAGGCCGGGTGAGGCCTGTTTTAAACCAAGCCTACTTTATTGTTGCCGATAAAGTATAACAAGAAAATAGAAAAATGTCAACAGTTCTTTTTAAAAATGTCCGTGCCATCATTACTCCACGGCTTTTATTAGCTGTATAATTCGATAAATTCTGGTATAATTAGACAATGGCAGGTCAAAGCGCCTGTTTACCAATAGAAAGCCTTGACCAACCGTGCAGAGTATCTATGTACGGTTTTTTGCTGGTATAGCAAATAAGGGTAATTCAAATAAGTGCTAATTATGGGGAAATGGTAGATGTTATCAAGACGCTGTGTTTATAGAAGAATCTTTCAGTGCCCTCACCTGTGAATGAAAACAGTTATAAATTAACTGGAATCGTCACTATTTGTTACCAGCTTCCCGTTATGTTTATTACATTCCAAAGATAGAAATACGATTATTTATTTTGCGAATATGGCTTTATGCGAACGGAGGTTAAATGTGACTGAGCTTTGGGATATCCTTGACGAAAACGGCAACGCAACAGGTCGTCTTCACGAGCGCGGCAAGCCCATGAACAAAGGCGAATATCACCTTGAGGTTTCTGTTTGGATTGAGAACAGCAACGGCGAATACCTTATATCGCAAAGGTCGCCGAACAAGACGTTCCCAAATATGTGGGAATGTACAGGCGGAAATGCGGTTGCGGGCGATGACAGCTTGACTACGGCATTGAAAGAAGCAAAAGAAGAATTAGGTATTGTTCTTGAGCCGCAGAACGGACGAATCATAAAACATCACTTACCCTGTAACACCGTTGGATGTCACGGTTTAATTGATGTTTGGCTGTTCCGGCAAAATGTAGACATATCAACGGTAATTCTTGCTCCTGACGAAACCTGTGGCGCAATGTGGGCAAGCCGTGATGAAATTAACCGTATGATTGACGAGGGGACATTCACAACATATGCATACATGGACGAATTGTTTGAGGGATTTAAATGGACTGATGAATTGCGTGCATTATAAGCAAAATCAGCAGTTCAAACTATTTTCTGAGTTTCTCATTATGTTTAATAAATAAAAAGTAAAATTCGCGTATTGAATTCTAGGATTACCAACAGTATTGTTGATTATTACCAGGAAACTGCAATAAGTTATATGGAGGCAACAATAATGTTAAAGAGTAAAACTAATGTTTTTTGGGAAACAGCGCTCAGTACATCCAGTGAATTAACAGCAACTCTAAAAAATGAACAATATATATTTAATCATGTTATTTATCCCGAAGGGATTATCAATGCGCTGAAGTAATATTTTGATTTACTGGCTTGATTGGCGACGGATAGCATTGATGGGAAGTTTAATATATGCATTTGCGATTAACCGGGACGTCTGTTATATTAAATACGGATTTAATTTTGAGTTTTATCAATTTAAGCAGTACGTCAATGACTCTTTCAGAAATATTGAATCTTGCTGTGGCAAAGATCGGATTAACATAGGTGATTAGATATGATTGAAAAAATGGATCTCAATAATTATAAGTTAGCCTTATCTCAAAACGACGACTTTGATATCCCAGAAAACATATTGCAAGAATGGCAGAGTATATTGAACCTTCTTGCTCGCATTGAAAAGGTCAAAGCGGCCC
>LSQX01310856.1_pt1 | contig 38951 bp, 35 predicted proteins | sample 654561 | NCBI WGS metagenome assembly LSQX01 (sample SAMN04489861, study PRJNA283612) | anaerobic digester metagenome | isolation source: 4 biogas reactors fed with cattle manure at either 37C or 55C with and... | place: Denmark: Kongens Lyngby | collected 2014 | reverse complement strand
GGCGAACGCGAGGTCTATAGCGCACAGCGCCAGCTGTGCGAGCGAGCGAGCCTTGGCGAGCGGAGCGGCAACATACTATTTCCGCACTTTTTCCACACCATGGAAAAAAGTTTTCCACACTGTGGAATAGCCGAGAGCCGAGCCAAAGTCCGACTTGTCGGACGCATGGCGAACGCGAGGTCTATAGCGCACGGCGAACGCCGTGCGAGCGGAGCGGCAAAATGTTCGCCATGACCACCCACCGCCAACAAATCAGCATCACCTACGACTTCCCCGTCGTCTTCACCCGCAACCTCTTCGCCCCCCGCAACCGCCACCTCCGCGACGCCATCGCCACCACCGACACCCCCGCGCCGCACCGCTGCCTCGTCCTCGTTGACCGCGGCGCCGCCCGCGCCCACCCCCGGCTCAGCGACCAAATCCGCGACTACTTCACCGCCCACTCCGACGCCCTCCAACTCGCCCGCGCCCCCCAACTCCTCGCCGGCGGCGAAGCCATCAAACAAACCCCAGAGCCCCTCTTCCGCATCATCCACGCCCTCCAAACCGCCCGCATCTGCCGCCACTCCTACTGCATCGCCGTCGGCGGCGGCGCCTTCCTCGACGCCGTCGGACTCGCCGCCGCCCTCTTCCATCGTGGCGTCCGCCACATCCGCATCCCCACCACCGCCCTCGCCCAATGCGACTCCGGCGTCGGCGTCAAAAACGCCATCAACCACGCCAACGCAAAAAACCTCCTCGGCACCTTCGCCCCCCCCCACGCCGTCCTCAACGACTCCCTCTTCCTCGACACCCTCCCCCGCCCCCTCATCCTCGACGGCATCGCCGAAGCCATCAAAGTCGCCGCCATCAAAGACGCCCCCTACTTCCGCTCCATCGAACGCGCCGCCCCCCGCATCGCCGCCGGCAACCCCACCACCATCCGCCGCATCCTCCAACGCTGCGCCCTCCTCCACCTCGACCACATCGCCACCTCCGGCGACCCCTTCGAACTCGGCTCCGCCCGACCCCTCGACTACGGCCACTGGTCCGCCCACAAACTCGAAGCCATCACCAACCACCGCATCTCCCACGGCCACGCCGTCGCCATCGGCATCTGCCTCGACGCCCTCTACGCCGCCCGCCTCGGCCACCTCCCCGGAAGCGAAGCCAACCGCCTCATCCGCACCGTCCACACCTGCGGACTCCCCACCTTCCACCCCGCCCTCCTCCAAACCAACTCCCGCGGACGCCTCCTCCTTCTCGATGGCATCGAAGAATTCCGCGCCCACCTCGGCGGTCAGCTCACCCTCACCATCCCCGCCCCCCTCGGCTCCCGCATCGAACTCCACGAAATCGACATCCCCCTCCTCACCCACTGCCTCCACACCCTCTCCGCCGGGGTCAGTCCTTGACAATTGACAATCTGTCCGTTGCTGATACCCTTTTCACCATGCCAAGAAAACTACGAATCCACTTTCCGGGCGCCATCTACCACATCACGATGCGCGGGGTGAACCGCGGCGATTTGTTTCTGCAGGACACAGACCGGCTGCGCTTTCTCGAACAACTGGCCGAGTCCGTGGAGAAGTTTCGCATCCGGCTTTATCTCTATAGCCTGATGCCGAATCACATCCACCTGTTGCTGGAGACTCCTCGGGGCAATCTCAGCGCCTTCATGCACCGCCTGCAAACGGCATATAGCGTGTATTTCAACCGCAAGCACGATCGCAGCGGACATGTGATGCAAGGCCGCTACGGCGCCAAGCTGGTTCAAGGCGACAGCTATTTGCTCAAGTTGAGCCGCTATATCCATCTCAATCCCATCGAGGTGAAAACCCTTGAAAACTCCCCTGTAAAAGAACGCATCAAACTCTTGCGGGAATACCCCTGGAGTTCATACCAGGGCTATGCCGGCCTGGCTCCTCTCGATGAAATGCTCGAGCCGGAGCCGATCCTGGCAATGATGCCCGGCAAGCCTGAACGCCGGATGCAGGCCTATCGTACGTTTGTGGAAACCGGCGCCGGAAAATCCGATGCGGAATTCCAAGAGTTGCTCGAACAGTCGCGTTTGGGGGTTGGCGACAGCAAGTTCTTGCACAAAATCCAAAAAAAACACATCGAGTGCCTGGAAAGTTCAGACAGCAACCGCGCCGAGGCCCTGCGCCAGAAGGCGGATTCTCTGCCGCCAGAACTGGTGATTCGCCTGGTTGCCAAGGCGTTTGGGATTGAAGAGGATGCGATCAAGCACCGAAACTATCGCCAACCCGCCCGCCCGGCAGCCATTTATTGTCTACGGAAATATACCTCGTTGAACCAGCGGGAAATTGCGCAGCTTCTCAACATAGGATCATTCTCTGCAGTTTCTCAAGCACTTCGCCGGTTGCAAACAACATTGCTGACCAACCATCAACTGGCCGAAATCCTCAACGCCCTTGAAAAACAATTGGACAGAAAAACCAGCTAGATTGTCAATTGTCAAGGACTGACCCCGAAAGAATGTATCTCGTGACCGACTGCCTCCACGCCCTTTCCGTCGGGACTGCCCCGTGATGGCCGCAGCCGACCCCGCGCAGAACATCGTCAGTTATCCGCTGGCCTACTGCCTCAACGTGCACGACGCCTCGACCTGGTCGGCGGTCATGCGGGCGCTGGAGGAACATGTTGTGGCGGTCAAGCAACTCGTCGCCCCCAACCAGGCCTTTCCTTTGAGTCTGCACCTGGGCTATCAGGCGTTGAGCGAAGCCATGACCGAGCCCAACCGCAAAATATTCCGCGCCTGGCTGACGGGAAACAATTGCTTTCTCGCCGCTATGAACGCTTTCCCCTATTGCCGCTTTCAAGACGTGCGCGTCAAAGAAGAGGTCTATCGTCCCAACTGGACCACCCCGGAACGGCTGGCCTATACCCGCGCGGCGCTCACCTTTCTGGCGGAATTCCTCCCCAAAGGCATCTCTGGCACGGTCACCACCGTTCCGGGCGGCTGGGGCCGCAACTGGAACGGACCGCACGACGACGTCCCGGCCAAAGCCAACCTGCAACGCGCGGCTGAGACATGCCGCGAGATCGAAGCCGCCAGCGGCAAGGTGATCCGCATCGCCATCGAACCCGAACCGGACTGCGTCTGGGAGCTCTTTGATCCGCGTCTCGATGACCTGCAGCCTGACATCAGCTGGTGCCTGGATACCTGTCATGCAGCGGTCGAGTTTCGCGCTCTGGACAACCTCGATTGGAGCCGCATCGGCCGCGTGCAGCTCTCCGCCGCCATCGAGTGCGACAACACCCCCGCCGCGCGCGCCGCGCTGGCGCCCTTCGCCGAACCCCACTACCTGCACCAAACCCGTGCCGCACTCGAGGGCACCATCATCGCCTCCTGGCCCGATCTCGCTCCCGCGCTGGCCGACTTGCCCAAACTGCCTCAACAAGCGGTCGTGCGCACCCACTATCATGTGCCCCTGACCTGGCCCGGCTCCGGCCCCCTGCGCTCCACCCGCGACAATCTGACCCCCGCCTTCTTTCAGCAAGCCCGCAAGGTGTTTTGCGAAGTGGAAACCTATACCTATTCCGTTCTGCCGGATTCCCTGCGCCCCCCCTCCCTGGCCGAGGCCATCGCCGCCGAACTGCAATGGGCCGCCGCCCGCTAGGGGTCGTCGTCCTCCACAAACCGGAAAATCGTCTCGCCCGGCTTGGCATAGCCAAGTTTTTCGCGCGCAATTTTTTCGATGAAGCGCGGATCCTCCTGAAGCTTCTCCTGCTTGTATTTGAGCATCCGCAATGTTTCCGCCTCGCGTTGAATGTTCAGGCGCAGCTCGGCCTCTCTGGCCCGTAGCACACGCTGACGTTCCATCAGCGGCCAATACAAGCGCGCCACGATGGCCACAACCAAACCAACGCACGCCAGCAGCAGAATCCGATGGAAGAACTTCCAAAAGTCCATGGGCTCATCTTATCTGGTCTTGCCAACCTCTGGCAACCCCAAGTCGCGCGGGATATTTTTTCCGCCCTTTTGATTGTGGCGGGCGGATGAATAGACTACGGTGGAGCGTGATTGAGGACCACCCCAACACAGGATCCATACAGCCATGACCACAAACCCGCACCCCGAACCGGCTTTCACCGTTTTGCAGCCCCAGGCCAACCCCGCGCTGCTCTGGAAAGATGATGTCATTTCCCGCGCCGATCTGCTGGCCCACTCCGCCGCACTGGCCTCGCTCTACTTTTCCGAGCCGCAGGAGCGCATCGCCATTTTCTCCGAAAACCGGCCCGAATGGATCGCGGCGCTGCTCTCCATCTGGCGCAACCAGTGTGTGGCCATTCCCGTGGACGCCATGAGCCCGGCCAACGAACTGGCCTACATCCTTGGCCAGACCGAACCCGTCGCCCTCTTCTGTTCCGCCAAGACAAGCGCGGTAGTCCAAGAAGCTCTCGAAACCTTGCCAGACCTCAAGGTCCGCGTGATCAACTTTGATGACGACCCTTTCCCGGCCATGCCCTCCGGTGCCATCGCCTCTGCGCCGCTGCTCTCGGGCGCCCCCGATACGCTGGCCGCGATCCTTTATACCTCCGGCACCACGGGCAATCCCAAGGGCGTCATGCTCACCTTCGACAATCTCAAAGTGAACCTCGAATCCGTATGCGATCGCGTGCCGATTTTCCGGCCCGACAGCCGGGTGTTCGCCCTCCTGCCCTTCCACCACATCTTGCCGCTGATGGGCTGCATCCTCGCGCCGCTATATGCAGGCGGCACCATCATCATCGCCCCCTCGCTGGATCCCGCCGAAATGCTGGCCGCCATGCGCCAGCACAAAGCCACCCTGCTCATCGGCGTGCCCCGCCTCTATGCTCTCTTCCGCAAGGCCATCATGGAAAAACTCAACAAGTCGGCTGCCGGCCGGCTGTTGTTCCGCCTTTCGGCCACGATCAACCGCCTGCCCATCTCGCGCGCCCTGATGTTCCCCGTACAGCGCACCTTCGGCGGACGTCTGCGCCAGATGGTCTCCGGCGGCGCGCCGCTCGATCGCGAAGTTGCCCGCGACCTGACCACCTGCGGCTTCCAGATGCTCGAAGGCTATGGCATGACCGAATGCGCCCCCATGATTTCGTTCCCGCGGCCCGATGCCGTGCGCCTCGGCTCCTGTGGCCAACCCTGCCTGCCCGATTCCGTCCGCATTCAGGACGGCGAAGTCCTCGCGCGCGGCCCGCACGTCTTCCCCGGCTATTGGCAAAACCCCGAAGCCACCGCCCTGGCCATTCAGGACGGCTGGTTGCACACCGGCGACTTGGGCTATCTCGACACCGACAACTTCCTCTTCATTACCGGGCGCAAAAAAGAAATCATCGTTCTGCCCAACGGCAAAAAGGTGAATCCCACTGAACTCGAAGAAAAGCTCGCCGCCCTTTCGCCGGACATCAAGGAAGTGGCCGTCACCTTCCGCGACGATCTTCTCCACGCGCTCATCGTGCCGCATCCGGGTTTTCTCGATGGCATCCCCGCTGCCCAGGCCGAACATTTCCGCTGGAAGCTCCTCGACCCCTACAACCGCCTGGCCCCCCCCGCCAAGAAAATCACCCGCCTCACCATCATCGCCGGAGAGCTGCCCAAGACCCGCCTCAGTAAGTATAAGCGGCACGAACTCGCCGAGCTGGCCGTCGGCACGTTTGCGACCGACTCCGCCCCCGCTCCGGCGCCCGAAGAACTCGGCCCCGCCTATCAGGCCTTCGATCGCTTCCTGCGCACCGAACTCGACTGCCTGCGCGTCGCCCCCAATGCCCATTGGGAAATGGACTTGGCGCTCGACTCCCTCGCCCGCCTCTCCGTCTTGGTCTTCATCGAGAAAAATTTCGGCATCAAACTGCCCGAAAGCGTCTTTCTGGACTTCCCAACTGTACTGGAACTTTCTCGGCACGCCGATGAAAACCGCCTCTTTTTCCGCGAGCGCGCGGGCGGCTGGGACTCGCTCCTCAAAACCTCCGCCACTGCCAAACCCCTCGACCTTCCCCGCTCCGGCTGGGTGCATCCCTTCCTCAAAAACCTGCTGGGGGGATTGCTGCGCATTTGCTTCCGGGTGCGCGCGGCCGGGCTGGACAACCTGCCCGCCGACGGCTCCCACATCCTGGTGGCCAACCATCAGTCCTATATTGATGGCCTCTTCGTCTCGATGTTCCTCAAAAACCGCTTCCTGCGGCGCACCTTCTATTACGCCAAGCGCAAACACGTCAAAAAAGGTTTTCTCGAGTGGCTGGCGCGCAATGCCAATGTGATTGTGGTCGAAGTGGACCGCGATGTGCAGGTCTCCCTGCAAATGATGGCGCAGGCCGTGCGTCAGGGCGGCAACCTGCTCATCTTCCCCGAGGGCACCCGCTCCGAAGACGGCCAGCTTGGCGATTTCCGTGGCACCTTCGCGGCCCTGGCGCTCGAACTCCAGGTGCCCGTTGTGCCCATCGCCATCAGCGGCGCCGTGCGCGCCCTGCCTCGCGGCAAACGCATCCCCCGTTTCCTGACCAAGGTCACGGTCCGCTTCCTGCCACCCATCGCCATCACGCCGGAAACCACCGAAAGCACCCTGACCGAAGCCACGCGCGACGCCATCGCCCGCAACCTAATCTAGGTCGCCCCCTCTCGGCCTAACCTGAATAATCCAGGATAAAGAAACGCGCGCCCCTCCCCCGGACAGGGATGGGCGCCCGTCAGCAGCAACAACGTGCCGCAATCAGATTTGCGCGAATCGTCGGCTAGTTCGTCGGCAGCACGCTCATGCCTTTTTCCGCGCCGCTAACCGGCGTGCCATAGGCAATCTTTTCCTTCACCTCGGTCACCGTGGTGACACCCAGTGTGGTGATGTCCACATCCAGCACTTCGCCGGTATCTTCATCCACCAGTTCCTCGGTCGTGCCGACCTTGAACTTCTGCCCCACCGAAACACCTTCGCGGGTGCCCCGATTGATGACCAGGCGTTCGGCGCTGGCCAGCATGATGGAGCCTTCCCAGGGGATCGAAGCCAACTGCTGGGTCAAGAATTCCACCGCCTGAACCACGGCATCTTCGCAAGCCTTGCCCAGGTTGTCCTTCTGGAAGCCGGCCATGTCGCCAGTCAGCCCGCCCAGCGCGCCGCCGTGATAGCCCAGGCTGAGGCCGCGGCGTCCCGCGATACCCACAACCTTCTGCGACGCCTTCACCTGGCCGGTCGTGCTATCCACCAGATAAATGGTGATGTTGACCTCGGCCTTGCCGCCCGAGCCGCCCACGCGAATGCCGCGAAAGCCGATGCCGCCCGAACCGCCGGCGGTTTCATCCTGCACGTGGGTAATCGAACCGCGCACCAGCAGTTGGGCGGGAGTCATCCGTCCCATTTGCGGGGCCTTCTTGCCACCGGCCATGCGACCGCTCGCCGCCATATCCTGCTCGGCCATGGCCTCTCCGCGCATCTCGGAGTCGCCCAGCACAATGAATTTGCCGCTGTCCTGCAGGGCCGCGGTCAAAATGGTCGTGAATCCGTTGCCCAAATCCCAGCGCCCGTGCCAGCCCGATTCGTTCGGGAACTTGCTGACCGTGATCGAATAACGCAAATTGCCCTCGCCCAGCACCACCCCCGCGCTCAAAACAAGCGCCAAACCCAGCACCATCGCCCTTTTCAGTTTCATAGTCTTCTTTCCTTTTCGCTGGCCGGAAAATCCCGGCGTTTTTTATTTATTCCGCCCCCAAACGTAAGACCGCCCCCGTGCAAATGCAAGCTGGAACACCGCAAATGGATCCGTCGCGGGCCAATCGGTTGCCCCGGCAACGCGCGAACCGGCCCCGCCTCGCTCAAAATTTCATGCGTCGGTTGCAAATCCGCTGTTTCACGGTAGATTGCCGCCAACATCGAAACAAAAAGGAGTTGTCATGTCATCCCGCACAAAAGTAAAATCTGCCGCTCAATTGATGTCCCGCGCCATCCCCATGGCCAGCCTGGTGGAAGTGGCTCCCGATGCCGTGGTCAGCCGGACGGTCATTGCCAAAAAAGTCGGCACGGTCACCCTTTTTGCTTTCGACAAGGGACAGGGGCTCAGCACTCATTCGGCCCCTTATGACGCTCTGGCCTGGATCCTTGACGGCACCGTGCGCATCACGATTGATAAGAAAGTGATTCGCGCCAAGACGGGCGATATGGTCATCATGCCCGCCAACATTCCCCATGCCCTGCACGCCACCCAGCCCTTCAAGATGGCGCTGGTCATGATCAAGGAAAAGTCGGCCTAGACCGCCCCGTTCCGGGCGCTCAACAGTCGGAACCCGCTGGTTGCAACGCTCGGGACAGCGTCACCACCGGGGCTTGTCCGTCAGCAGGAACTGATCGCTGCCGCCCAGATACCTCCCGTATGACAACGGGAAATCGGCGGGCACCTTCCCGGCCGCGAAAATTTGATACCAGCTGTACTCGCTGGCGGTGGGATCCGACAGCCCGCGCACCCAGGGCTTGTCGCGGGTTTCGGTAGTGAAATAGGCGAGCGCGATCGGATGATGCTGCTTGTGAATGCGGTAGAAATCGTCCACGTGGCGCGGCAGCAGCAAGGAAGTTTTCCCCCCGTACCAGGCCGTCGCCCAGGGAATGTCCGTCACCATGCACTCGTCCGCTTTCAGCATGGAGGCCGTCAGGCCGATATAGCGGTGGAAGTACGGCGGATACGGCAGGCCGGTGCGCGGTGGCAGCACATTCAGCAGCAGCGGCAGCCCCGCCAAAAACATGACCAGCGTCATGACCGCCGCCCCAAAGAAACGAATCTCAAACTGCAACCGGTCCAGCAAAACCAGCAGGAACGCCCAGGCATAGGGAATGGCCAGCGGCCAAAACAGTTTAAGCGCCTGCAAACTCTCCAGCCCCAGCGCCGCGGCCAGCAATACCATCACCAGCCCCGCCGGCAGCAGGCACCAGCGCAGCCGCCGGCTCGAGAGCCGCACAAAACGGTGCAGATACATCGCCCCAAACAACGCCAACAACACGCCCGCGCCGCCAAAACCCAAACCCGCCGCCGAGAACTCCCGCAGATTCGCCATCATTTTGAGCTGAACCGCGTAGATGCCGGAGCCCCAATCGGGAAGCTCCGGCGACAAACTCCGAAACAGCGCATCGCCGGGGAACAGATAGGTCTCCGTCAGCAGGCCATAACAGGCCAGGCCGAAGGGACGCCCAACCAGCGCGATATTGCGCCACAGCCAGGGCGCAACCAACACCGCGACCAACCCCGCATAAAGACCAGCCAGAGCCCACGCGCGACGGCGGCGGGACGTGCCCAAATAAAGGAAAATGGCCAGCCCGAACGCCCCCGCCATATAGCGGGACAGTAGTGCCGCAGCGGTCAGCAGCGCAGAAACCACCAACGGAACCAGCCAGCGCCAGAACGGGCCCTCGCCCCCCCCCTCCGGCTCCACGCCCTCGGGCACCTCGCCCGCCCAAAGCGCGGCATAGACCGCCCCCAGCGCGAAAAAGAGCGCCAGACTCCAGTCATTGGCCGCCAGACTCTGCCGCCAGATCAAGTCGCTCAGCAGATAGGCGCCCGCCGATAAAGCCGCCACCCGCAAATCAAACAGTTTGCGTGCGATCAGCCAAACCCACAGCGCCGCCAGACAGGCAAAAAAGTGACTGATCGCCACGGGCAGATAATCCGCCGCGTTGACGTAGGCCGCGGTCGGCGCGCCCACCTCCGCCACGCCCGTCAGGCGGTACACCGCCGCCAGTGTCAGGGGCCACAGGGGCGGATGCCAAAGATCGGGGTGCCCCTGCACCATGCCCCCCTTCTGTTCGTCGCGGGCGGCCAGCACGCCGACGGCCAGCGGACGCACGCACTGGGTTTCCAGCTGCCCGACCATGGCATAGCGCCGCCCGAGCTGGGCCTCCTCGAACGCGCGCGGATCGCGCAACCCCTGGAAGTTGGTGAAGGTATAGAGCGTGGCCATGGCCAAGGCGAACAGCCCGAACAACACGGCCTGAATCACCTTGCGCCCGGGGCCGACATCCATCTGATAGACCAAGTGCTGCATGCTCGACTCAAACTGAAGCGCCATGGGGTTACCTTCTTCCTTTCCTAGCCAGACGGCGGCGACGACCCGCCGGTCTTGCGCAATCCGAATTCATTGAGTTTGCGGTGCAACGTGCGCCGGCTGATCCCGAGATCGGCGGCGGCCTGGGTGCGGTTCCCCTTGTGGCGGCGCAAGGCCTCCTCGATCAACTCCCGCTCCGCGTCGCGCATGCGCCGTCCGGCGCGCGACTCCACACCGGCCCGTTTCGGCGTCTCGCGCAAATTCGGCGGCAAATCGCGCACGGTCAGCCGCCCGCCATGGCTCAACACCAGCATGCGTTCGATCACGTTGCGCAGTTCGCGCACGTTACCGGGCCAACTGTAGGCGGTCAGGGCGTCCAAAGTCTCCGCGGTCATGCCCGCCACCGGTTTGCCGTGTTCCGCGGCCAGTGTCTTCAGATAGTGCTGCGCCAGAAGCGCGATGTCCCCGGTGCGCTCGCGCAGGGGCGGCAGCGTGATGTTGACCACGTACAGCCGATAGAACAAATCCTCGCGGAACTCGCCGGCCTCCATCATCTGTTTGAGGTCGCGGTTGGTCGCCGCCACCAGCCGCACATCCACATCCACCGGCTGGCTCCCCCCCACCCGCTCGAAGCGCCGCTCCTCGAGCACGCGCAAAATCTTCACCTGCAGCGCGGCATCAATCTCACCGATTTCATCCAGAAACAGCGTGCCGCCGTCGGCCAGTTCAAAGCGTCCCCGCCGCCGCTCCACCGCCCCGGTAAACGCGCCCTTTTCGTGACCAAACAGCTCGCTCTCCAGCAGCGTGGGCGTCAGCGCGGCACAGTGCACCGGAATAAACGGGCCCTGTGCCCGCGGGCTGCACTGGTGCAGCGCCCGCGCCACCAGCTCCTTGCCCGTGCCGCTTTCCCCCTGAATCAGCACCGTCGTCCGGGTCGGCGCCACCTGTTTGATGGTCTTGAAAACCTCCTGCATGGCCGACGACTCGCCGATGATGTTTTCAAACCCGAACTTTTCCGCGATTTGCGCGCGCAGGCGGCGGTTTTCCTCGTCCAGGCGGCTTTCGGCCAGCGCCCGCTCCAGCAGCAGCTCGAGGCGATCCAGATTCACCGGCTTGGCCAGAAAATCATAGGCCCCCCGCTTCATGGCCTCCACGGCGGTTTCGATGCTGCCATAGGCCGTCAGCAAAATCAGGATGGGCCGGGGATCGCGCGCCATCAAACGCGCCTGCAGGGTCATGCCGTCCATGCCGGGCATGCGCAAATCGGTCAGCACCACATCCGCGTGATGACTGTCCAGCCACTCGAGCGCCTTGAGCCCGTTCTCCGCTTCCGCCACGGTGTATCGCCCGCGCAAGGCCCGGGCCAAGCCCGCGCGCGTGTTCTTCTCGTCATCTACAATCAAAATGACCGGCTTGCGGCTCATTCCGCGGTCTCCCCGACCTCCGCCTCCGCCGGCGCAGGCAGCAAGCGGATGCGCCGTTCATGGCGACGGAAGCTCAGTTGAATGCGGGTGCCGGTCGGCTCGCTGTCCACCATGACGGTGCCACCATGGTCGCGCATGATGCGCTGGACAATCATCAGACCCATCCCGTGCCCGGACGGCTTGGTGGATTCAAACGGCCGGAACAAATCACCCATGCGCTCGGAATCAATTCCCGGCCCTGTATCCTGAAAAGCCACCCCCACGGTTTGATCGGCTGCCACAAAGCTGATGGTGAGCACCCCGCCCCCCGTCATGGCCTGAATCGCGTTGCGAATGATGTTGAAAAAGGCCTGGCGTGCCTGGGCGCGATCCACCCAGGCCAAGGGCAGCTCATCGGCCGGCTCCACCTCGACGGTCACCTGGCGGTCGTGAATTTCGGCCATCTGCGTATCGAGCGTCTCGGCCACAATGCCCGGCAACGCCTGATACTGAAAATTGGGCAGGCTGGGCCGGATGGCCTTCAAAAATTGCGCCAAAATCTGGTCCAGCCGGTCAATCTCGCTGCGGGCCACCCCCAGCAGCTCCTCGAGTGGCGCGCGCGCTTCTTCCGGCAGCGACCGCAGCTCGCGGTCCATCAATTGCATGTGGATCCCCAGCGAATTGAGCGGATTGCCGATCTCGTGCGCCACCCCCGCCGCCAGCATCAGGATCGCGTTGAGCCGCTCGGACTCAATAATCTCGGCAGTCAGATCCCGTTCCCGCGACACATCGCGCAGAATCATCACCACGCCGCTGGGCGCGTCCTGCTGCACCGGCTGCAGGGGGGCCAGATACATCTCCAGAAAACGATGCGCCGGATAGGAAATTTCGATCTCCCGCGCGGCCATATGGTTCCACTCCTGGCCTTCAAACTCATCCAGTTTGGTCCAGTCCACCTCCGGCAGCCACCGGCCCATCGGCTGGCCCACCACTGCGGTTTCATCCATGCCCAGCAACCGCCCCGCCGCGCGATTGGCAAACACCACGCGCCCCTGCATATCCAGCACCAGGATGCCTTCGCGCAGCGCGTGAAAAATGGTTTTCAGTTGTCCCCATTCCGAAACCAGCCGCGCAAATTGCGTCTGTACGCTGTCCGGATCCATCCGGTCCAGCCGACCAATCACTTTGTCCCAAAATGCCGATTTCATGTTTGCGCGCCGCAACCGTGCGCTTCTCTGGCCTACTCTCCACAATGCGCCACATCCCCGCAAACAAAAAATCTGTCATTTTTTTCTGCCTCCCCCCCTTGACGCATGGCAAATCTCATGCCATCAGTACCGATGTGCTGGCGAATCGCGGGCACATTGGATGGATAACGAAGCTTACGCAACCGGGAGATAACCATGTATATGGATGACGACGATTACAGCCCCTACGAAGGCTTTGGGATGGGATGCGATTTGCACGGAGAGGACTTCCTGCGGGAATGTACCATGTGCGGAATCGAATTTTGCTCAATGTGTTTTTCAGGCTCCTCACTGTGCCCCGACTGCGCGGTGCAAAGCGACTTCGACGACGATGACATCGAAGAAGACGAGGACGCCAAGACCCTGCGCCTGCTGGATGACTTCAACGACGACATCGAGTTCCCCGAAGACGATGCCGATCTGGAGCTGGGCCCGCCCAAGGGCGATCCCCCCCTGCCCGTCATCAAGGCCGCAGAATCCCCGGTGGAAAAGCCGGTTGCCAAACCCAAGCCTGCCCCCGCCAAGAAAACGGCCAAGGTGCCGGTAAAGGCCAAGGCCAAAGCGTCCGCCAAGAAAACCGCTCCCGCCAAAAAGGCGACCCCTGCCAAAGCCCCGGCCAAAAAGACAGCCGCTCCGGCGAAAGCCAAAACCAAGACCCCGGCCAAGAAGGCCGCCGCGTCGATGAAAGCCAAAGCCAAGGCACCGGCCAAAAAGGCTGCACCCAAGGCCAAAGCGCCAGCCAAGAAAGCCGCCCCGGCCAAGGCGCCCGCCAAGAAGGCGGCTCCCGTCAAAAAGCCGGCCGCCAAAGCCAAGCCCAAGGCCAAATCCGCCGCTAAGCGGAAAGCCTAACCTTTTCGGCCCAAGTCCGCCTGTTGCTCCCCGCCGGTTATCATCTCTGGAACATCGGCTGCCAGATGAACGAGGCCGACGCCCAACGCGTCGCCTCGCTCCTCGAGTCGGCCGGTCTTCACCCGGTGGCCGACGCCAAGAATGCCGCGTTCCTGCTGATCAACACCTGCGTGGTGCGGCAGCAGGCGGAAGACAAAATCTACAAACGCCTGCGCTATACCGCCCAGCTCAAGCACCGCAACCCGGATCTGGTCATCGCGCTCATGGGCTGCTTGGTCGGACGCATCCCTCACGAGCACGACGCCCTGCGCGAACGCTTCCCCTGGATTGACCTCTTCCTGCCGCCATCCGACGTGCAGCCGCTCAAAGCCTATCTGCAAGAGCAGGGCTTCCCCCTCCCGCCCGACATGGCCGCCGACGACTTCCTGCCCGCCCCCCTGCCCCGCTCGCAAAGCGGGCAACGGATCGTGGTGCACGTCCCGGCCGTCATGGGTTGCTCCCATGCCTGCACCTATTGCGTGATTCCTTACCGGCGCGGACGCGAACACTCGCGCCCCTCCGCCGACATCCTCGCCGAAATCCGCTCTCTCGCCGGCCAAGGCGTCCGCGAAGTCGTCCTGCTCGGGCAGATCGTGGACCGCTACGGCCTCGACGCCCCCGGCGAAATCCTCCTGCCCGAGCTGCTGCGCCAAACGGCCGCCATCCCCGGCATTCTCCGCGTGCGGTTTCTCACCAGCCATCCGGCCTGGATCACCCCCGAGCTTATCGAAGCCGTGGCCTCCACGCCGCAACTCTGCCCCTACTTCGAAATTCCCGTGCAGGCCGGCTCCGACGCCATCCTCGCGGCCATGCGCCGGGGTTACAACGCCGCCGACTACGAAAACCTGATCGCCGGCATCCGCGCTGCCATCCCCCAGGCCGGCCTGTCCACCGACATCATTGTCGGCTTCCCCGGCGAAACCGACGCCATGTTCGCCGAAACCGCCACCCTGATGGAGCGGGTGGCCCCCGACATGATCCGCATCGCCAAATATTCGCCCCGTCCGCTCACCTGGTCTTCTCGCCATCTGCCCGATGATGTCCCCGAGGCCGAAAAAGAGCGCCGCCGCATCCTGCTCGAAACCGCCCTGCGCGAGCGCCTCACACACAAACATGCCGCCCTTGTCGGCCAAGCCGTCGAAATCCTCGTGGAAACCATCGAGCCATCCGGCCGCCGCCACGGCCGCACCCCCGACTACAAACCCGTGTTTGTTGACCGTTCCAGCGCCCAACCCGGCGAACTCATCCGGGTACGCGTCACCTGGGCCGGCCCCTTCAGCCTGATCGCCGAACCGGCCTGAGCTTCCCGCCGGTCGGCGGACGGACGACACGCCTCTGGATTGACCCCATCCCTCCCCTTGCCGTAGGATGGGCCAACTTTACCAACCAACCCAACCTGAGGATGCCATGATTCCGGCTGTAGTTCCTGCGGGCTTCCCGCTCGCCAACATCGTATTTGACACCTTCGTAATTTCCGACAGCGTCGGCAAAGGCATCGTGGTCGCCTTGGTCGTGGCCTCCGTGGTCGCCTGGAGCATCATCGTGATGAAATGGTCCGAGCTGAAAAAGATCGAGAAAGCCGATCAGGCCTTCCAGCGCGCTTTCGACCAGCAGCGCAACCCTCTCGAATTATACATCCACGGCCCCTCGCACAACGACAGCCACCTAGCCAAGGTCTACGCCAAGGCCTGCGTTGCCCTCCGGCGCGAATTCGAAACCCGCGCCCACAAAGAACACCGCGAACTCGACCGCATTGACCTCTCCAAGGAAAAACTCTCCGCGCTGCAGATTGACGCCATCCGCCGCGCCGGCGACTGCGAAGCCGCCAACCAGATCCTGCTCGTCGAGGGCCAGATGTCGCTGCTGGGCAGCGTGTACACCATCGCGCCCATGCTCGGGCTGCTTGGCACGGTTTGGGGCGTCATGGCCGCCTTCCACGGCATGGGCCAGCACGGCAGCGCCAACATCTCGGCCGTCGCGCCGGGCATCTCGAGCGCCCTGCTCACCACCGTCATTGGCCTCGTGGTGGCCATGCCCGCCGCCTTCATGGCCAACTGGCTCAACGATCAGATCCGCTTCCTGAGCGTCCAGCTCGAAAACTTTCCCGAAATCTTTTCCACCAAACTGCAGCAAACCTTCCTCTACGAATAGCTCCCCCCATGGCCCGCCGCACCTCCCTCAGCCGCAACCGTCAGATCAGCGAGATCAACATGACCCCGCTGCTCGACCTGACCTTCCTGCTGCTCATCACCTTCATCATCACCGTGCCGCTCATCGAGCAGGGCGTCCACATCCGCCTGCCCAAAGGCAAAACCAGCCCTTTGGAAGCGCCCAACACCTGCTCCATCACCCTCGATGAACAGGGCGCCTACTTCCTCGACAACGTCCCCATCGCCGAAGAAGTCCTCGCCGCGGAAATCAAAACCAAGGTCGAGACCAATCCCGACGTCACCATCCTTGTGCGCGCCGACGAGCGCCTATCCTACGGCAAGGTCGTCGCCCTCCTGCGCATCCTGCACGACGCCAACATCACCCGCATGGCCCTCGTCACCACCCCCGAGTCATGAAGACGCGCAAACTCAGGCGCAGCAGCATCACGGTCAGCCTGGTGCTTCATGGCCTGGCCATTCTCCTCGTCCTGGTGGGCCCCATGCTCTTCCAGAGCTGCAACGCCCGCCGCTCGCCGGAAAAACTCATGTTTGTCGAGTTCACCGTCTCCGTACCCCCCCCCTCCGCGCCCGACATCGAAACGCCCGAACCCGAGCCACCCGCCCCCGAACCGCCCCCCCCGCCCGAACCCGACGACGACATTAAAATCCCCGACCCCAAACCCGAGCCGCCCAAACCCAAACCGCCCGAGCCCCCGAAACCCAAACCCAAACCCAAAATCGAAAAAGGACCGCTCATCAACCGCCGGGGCCCGCCTCCCAAAGACAAACCACTCTCGCCCGAAGAAATTGCAAAACTCCTCAAACAAGGCGCGCGAATCAGCGACACCACCCAAATCCCGTCCCCCAGCCAAATCCAGATGGGCGCCTACTTCAACCACGTCAAAGACCGCATGTATGCCGCATGGCAGCAGCCCCAGGACCTCGCCGGTCTCCCCGGACTCTCCGCCGTGGTCGCCATCACCGTCGAACCCAACGGACGCATCAGCGACCGCCGCCTAACCCGCTCCTCCGGCAACACCCTCATGGACAACTCCGTCATGAAGGCCGTCAACATCGTCACCCATCTCAATCCCCTGCCGCCCGGCCATACCTCGGCGCGCCTCATCGAAATCACCTTCGAGCTGAGCCGCTAACCTGGCAGCGCCTCGCCCCCCGCCCCCGTCGGGGTCAGTCCTTGACAATTGACAATCTTCCTCCCCGCCCCTCCCCACGCCACCCCGACGCACCCCCCCCTACACCGCCAAACTCTCCGCCACAAATTCGCGCAAAGACGACCCCGGCAAGCACTCCAGCGCCAGCCCCGCCTGCTCCCTGATCGCCGCGTCCATCGCCGCGATCACCCCGTTGCCACGCAAATACTCCCGCAAGCCGACGCCCGGCTGCTCCTCCAGCAGGCGTCGCCCCTCTCCGTCCGCGCGCTGCCACGCCTGCACCACGGCCCAGATCGGCCGGCGGTCGCGCAAGTCGTCCGGCACCGGCCCGTCCTCCAGCCACGCCAGCAGACCCTCGCGATCATTCTTCAACTGAAACGCCACTCCCGCGTGCCGCCCGAAGCGCGCGCTCGGCAGCGCCACCCCGCTCCCGGCAAACAGCTCCGCCAGCCTCAGCGGCAGCTCAAACGAATACGCCCCCGTCTTCAGCGCATACATCCGCTCGATCTCCGCCAGTTCCAGCTCGCCCAGCGGCATCCGCGCCGCCTTCATTTCCAGCAGCGTGCCATGGCTCGTATCCAGCGCCGCCCTCATAAACGCGCGCGTCGCCTCCAGCACCAGCTCCAGCGGCGCTTCCGTCCGCGTCAAACTTTCCAGCGCCAGGCTGTACAGCACATCCCCCGCCACCAGCGCCACATCCTCCCCCCTGAACCCGCCCGCCTCCGTCCCCTCCAGCACCCCCGCCAAACTCTCCGGCAAACTGCTCCGCCCCCGCCTCGTCTTCGAGTCATCAATCAGGTCGTCATGAATCAAAATAAAATTATGCGCCAGTTCCAGGGCCAGCGCCACCGGCATCAGCTTCTCCAGCCCCTCCACCCCCAGCATCCGGCACGCCCCGGCAAACAGCAACGGACGCAGCCTCTTGCCGCCCGCCAGCAGACACTCCCTCACCGCGCCCGCCATTTCCGGATCCAGCTCCAGCCAGCCCGTCCAGAACGCATGCCCCGCCACATGCTCCCGCCAGCGCGCTTCAAACTCCGCCTTCAAAACCTGCATGACGCCCAACCCTACCGCACCCCGCCCCCGATTGCACGGCAATACCGCTCAACCATCTATTGCAATAGATGGTACCATGTATTGCAATAGCCTGGATTATGCATGCGACAAGTCCGATCCGGATGTGAGGCGCGCGGGGTGAAGCTGTATGGACATACTGCGAACCCCGCAGAACAAAGCAGACGGGTTGGAATCGTCGCGCCTTGGGTCAACATGGATGAAAACTGAATTGTTCATGATTATTTCCGCATCATGCTGCCCTGCAGCAAATAACAATTTTTTCATCCATGTTGATGAATAATCCAGGTTAGGAATGTTCGCCGCACTCCTCGATGATATGATTTCCGCACTCGCCACAGATTCCCGTCGCCACGGCCACCTGGCCATTGCTCCCGTCGAGACGGGCTTTGCAGACCGGACAGAGCAGATTGTTCTTCCTGAACGCACGCTTGAGTTGCCAAACTAATGACGCCACCAAGAGGAGTATGGCCGGAAGGATAGCAAGGACAAAAATGGAGTGTGCTATCGAGTGTGCCTCCGTTAGATAATCATCCACACGGGCTCCAGCAATCAGGAGGGCAAAGACGCCGCCAAGATGGAAGATCGTAAGACGCATATGGCACCGGGCCACGGCCCGACGATTCGCTATCAGTTCCTGCCGATTCATTTCATTCTCCGCGATTCGTCCGCCTCGGATGAACCGTACACTCTATCCGCTTGAGGCTTCTTTTCTCTTCCGCTCACCAGGGCTTTGCAGCTTTCCCACTCCTGCTGAGTTGAGAACATGTGTGGCGCAAAAGCCATGTAATCTTTGTCCTTCGCCACAAGAACGAGATTATCAGTGATGATGACCTTGTCGAAGAAATCCCATTTCAGCTCGGTTTTTGTATGGTCCGTGGTAACGGCAATCTCGTCTGCGGTCAGCGTGCCGCTTCGTTCAATCAAGTTCCGATTATAGTGCTTTCGTTTGGCCTTGAGACTCGATTTGTGCATCAGCCAAAACAGGGTGCCAAAGAATCCGCCCGTAATCACAAGAAATAAAATGGTGAAAAGAAAAGATGTCTGGATGGACATCACCGTGACGGCAATGGCGGCCAGGAGAGCTATCGTTGTGATCCCGGAGAAAGACCAATACTTTCGGGGAATCAGAAGTCGCTCAACGCGCATCGCATCCTCGAAGGTTATCCATCCTTTGAATTGGATTGTCTGTGTCATTGAGCGGGTTTCACGGTACCAAACCCCACTATCTATTGCAATAAATTGATGTGTGGAAATTGAATGCCTGACTCTTCTATCCGACCCCAAACTAGAATCATTCATCCTCCTCCGCCACCCGCCAACGCCAGTTTTCCATAGCGTGGAAAACTATTTTCCATAGCGTGGAAAAATCCCAAAAAAAGTTTCCATGGCGTGGAAAATGGAGTGTTTTTTGGGGGATGGAAAATGAGTCGCCGCAGCCGAAAACGCGAGAAAATGGCCGATTTTAGGCCGAAAATCGTCCAAAATCGCTCAAAACGGCCCGTTTTTCGCCCCCAAACGCCCCGTTTGCGCCGCTCCCGTCCCGCCCCCCGCTCAGGCTGCGGCGACTCATTTTTTTACCGCCAAAACTCTTCCGCCACCCGCCAATTTTCCACGCCGTGGAAAACTATTTTCCATGGCGTGGAAAACCCGAGTGCCGAGCCAAAGTCCGCCTTGGCGGACGCATGGCGAACGCGAAGTCTATAGCGCACAGCGATCGCTGTGCGAGCGAACGAACAAAGAGAGTGAAGCGGCAAAACCCAGCTTTTACCGAGAAAAAATCACGCGCGCAACAACAGCCAGGGCCATAGAGCGGGCGTCGCTGCGAGTTGGCGGTCCACATTGTTTCGCGGCAACCGCCACGGTTCATCCGCCGGAGTCCGTGCCGTACCGCGTTGCGTTGTCAACGCGCCACGTAGCCCGAGAACGGCCAGCTCCCCGGTCAAATCGTCGCGCCCGTTCCCGTTGGGCCAAGCCAGCAGCGGCAAGGCATGCTCCGGCACGCGCTCCCGAATCAGTTGCCACGACGTGCGGATATCCGCCAGCGCCTCGTCTCGGCTCACCGTATCCAGCAGCGTGTGCCGGTGTCCATGCGGCCCGAAGCAAACCAGCCCGCTTTCTCCCAGCCGCGCTGCCTGTTCCCAGGTCAAAAACTCGCGCGCCAGCGCCTCGCGCTTCACCCCGCTCCACTTGGGAACCGGCGGCGCGGTCTTGAGCCGCTCGATCTCGGCATCCGGATAATCGCCCCCCTGCCACCAGAACGGTTCGCGTTCCTCGATCGCGCCCGTTGACAGGAATACGGCGGCGGGAATCTCAAGCTCTTCCAGCACCGGCAGCGCCTGCTCGAGATTGTCGGCCCAGCCATCGTCAAAAGTCACCGCGAACGATGCCCGCCCGGGCGGCGCGCCGCGCTCGAGCCACTCCGCCAGCGATACCGCCTCATAGCGCGCTTTCATCCAGCGCAACAGCCCGCGAAAATCCGATTGCGCCACCTCGAGGTTCCGCATCGGACGCTCCGCCTCCGCCTCGCCATCCGGACGCACCCGGTGAAATGTAAGGATCAGCAGCCGCCCCTCGTGCCGCCGCCGGATGTGGCCCGCGGCCTCCGCCAGCCGCGCCAGGACAGCTTTGATCCCGTTCCGCGGCATGGCTCAGTCCGCCGCGGACTCGTCAAGAAATGTCACTTTGGCAATATGCGGCAGCTCCCGGTGACGCCCGTCATAATCCAGCCCGTAGCCCACCACGAAATCGTCATCAATCACAAAGCCGACAAAATCGGCTTCGCACGGCACCACACGGCGCGCGGGCTTGTCAAGCAGCGTGCAGGTCCGGATGCTGCGCGGCCCCTTGGCCGCCAGATGCTCGACCGCCTTGGAAAGCGTGCGCCCCGTGTCGAGGATGTCGTCCACCACCACCACATCGGCGCCGGTCAAATCTATGGTGCAGTCCCGGCTCACCCGCGGCTCGCGCTCCGGCGTCGTGCTGCTGCCGTAGCTGGCCATGATCATGAAATCAATGCGCGGTTGCATCTTGTTCAGCCAGAACCAGCGCACCAGATCCGCCAGAAAAATAAAGCTTCCCCGCAAAATGCCGATCACCACCAGGTTGTCGCTATGCTCCCCCGCGGCCATCTCGCGCGCCAGTTCATCCACGCGCCGCTCCAGTTGACGCGGCGTGATCAGGACATCATCTATGTGGTAGCGTCTCTCGGCCATGGCACCCTCTCACCCCTCGATTATTCACTTCCGCCCCCGCGGGTCAATGCGGATAGTGCCCCTCCCGCCCCGGCGCGCGCCACTGCCGTCTTGCCAAATCCGCGCGGAAGGTGGAAGCTGATCAATAGAACGATGAGACGCTCCCCGCCATCTTCGCGCCGCGGTCGGTGGGCCCGGTTGGCCGCCCTGCTCGCGGGCGCGGCCCTGCTGGCCGGGTGCGAAAGCAGCTCCAGCGACTCCACCACCGCCAGCCTCTCCGACAACGACGGCCGCTCCTATGACTTCTCCGGCCACTATGCCCGCTCCGATGCCGAAGGCCTGCCCGCTCCCCTGGTGGATCCCACCGGACGTCAAAGCGGCAAGACCCTCATGTGGCTGCGCCTGCTGCAATACGGCCGCGTCCTCGAAGCCTATGACAGCGCCGGCATGAACTGGTCCGGCGAGATCGGCTCGATCTTCAATGGCACCGCCCAGTTCAGCCTGAACGGACGCACCACCACCGGCTCCGCCGTGACCCTGGCAGGCATGCTCAGCTATCGGGAAGGCCACGCCACCCTCGACGCCTCCTGGCTCGAACCCGGCTTCTCCGGCAACTTCCGGGCCACCGCCACCGTCCAGCCCCCGACCGCCCCCCCCTCGACCAAACCCGACGGCTCCGGCGGCGGCGGAGGTGGTGGTGGTGACGGTGGAGGAAACGGCGATAAAGACAACAACGGCTCCGGCAACGGCACCAATGAATTCTACATCAACCCCTCCATGCGCTGGTTCGTATCTAACGGCGGCATCAGCGCACCCTATGAAGCCATTGGCGGCACCCCGCCCTACACCTGGACGCTCTCCGACAACACCCTGGGCAGCCTCAACGCCCACACCGGCAATGTGGTCTGGTACACTACTACCCGCGTCGCCGGCGTGAACACGCTCACCGTGACCGATGCCACCGGTGCCACCGACACCGCCCAGGCCGATTACCACTAACCTGGATAATTCATCAACATGGATGCAAATATTGTTATTTGCTGCAGAGCAGCATGATATGGAAAACATCATGAAAATTCAGTTTTCATCCATGTTGCCCTTCGGCGCGACGATTCCAACCCGTCTGCGGCGTTATTCGGGGCTCGCAGTATGTCCATACAGCTTCGCCCCGCCTGCCTTGCATCCGGGCCGGACTTGTCGCGTGAATTATTCAGGCTAACCGCCGGCAGCAAACAATCTTGCAATACTCGTCCGGATGAAGGATGTTTGAGCCGAATATGAGCAAACCAGCTTCCACGCCCGCCCACTGCCCTTCCGTCAGCCACCCCCTCGCGGCCGCTGGCCTCTTTCTCGCCCTCGTGCTCGCCCTGGCCGCCTGCGATCTGGGTTCCTCCGACTCCACCACCGCGGTCATCTCGGATTCTGATGGTGTGGTCTACAATTACTCTGGGCAATACGTCAATACCAACAACAACACCTTACTCCCCCTCGTCATACCCTCCGGCCGCCAATCCGGACGTCAGCTAGTCTGGCTGCGTTTGCTCCAATATGGCTCCGTGCTCGAAGGCTTCGACAACGCCGGCATGAACTGGGAGGGACAAATTTCCGGCATCAGCACCGGAGGCACCGCGCAATTCACGCTCAGCGGCCAGACCACCGCTGGTGCCAATGTCGAAATTGTCGGCTCCTTGCATCAGAACCCCGGCGATTTACAAGCCAGCTCCCTCATGGATGCTGCCTGGATCGAACCCGGCTTTGCCGGCAGCATCATCGCCCGCGCCTTGGTGCCCAAACCCGTCGCCCCCGATCCTGAGCCCACCCCCGAACCAGAAGAATGACGGCGGCAACAGCGATAGCAAGTTCATCGTTGGCCACATTCACATTCTGCCTGACACACCCTAACGCTGGATTCATTCAGGCTACACCCTTGTTACGAGGTACCTCCCATGACTAAACGCCCCTCCTCCACCCGACGCTGCCACATGGGCCCGCCCGAGGCCGACATCTGCGCCATCGCCCGCACCCTCGCCCAACAGTTCAATCTCACCGGCGCCGACTCCCCCGACGCGCTCCCGGCCGAGTGCCCCGAGCCCGCCAAAGTCGTGGATGCCCTGCGCATCCTGCTCGACATCATTTTCCCGGGCAAAATCACCTCCCCCCCCGACGGCCCCTCCGAGCTGGGCGTTTTTCAACTGCGCCGTCTCAGCGAACTCTGGCCCCTGCTCTACCACCAAATCCGCCGCGCCCTGCCCTACCGCTGGCTCGGCGAGGCCGCCCGCGTCCAAGGCGTACGCCCCCCCAAGGTGGCCAACCTCGACCGCGAAACCAGCCGTATCCTGCGCGCCTTCTTCAAGACCCTGCCCGCCGTGCGCGAGCTGCTCATCCAGGATGTCCAAGCCGCCTACGACGGCGATCCCGCCGCCCACACCTACGCCGAAGTCCTTCTGGCCTACCCCGGCCTGCTCGCCATCGCCGCCCACCGCCTCTCCCACGAACTCTACAAGCTCAAGGTGCCCATCATCCCCCGCATCATGAGCGAATGGATCCACACCAAAACCGGCACCGACATCCATCCCGGCGCCCGCATCGGCAAAGCCTTCTTCATTGACCACGCCACCGGCGTTGTCATCGGCGAAACCACTCAGATCGGCAACCACGTCAAAATCTATCAGGGCGTCACCCTCGGCGCGCGCTCCTTCGACCTCGACGACAAAGGCAATCCCGTCAAACACATCAAGCGCCATCCCACCATCCGCGATCAGGTCGTCATCTACGCCAACGCCACCATCCTCGGCGGCCAAACCGTCATCGGCGCCCGCGCCGTCATCGGCGCCAACGTCTTCCTCATGGAAAGCGTGCCCGCCGACAGCATCGTCTCCTCCATCCACCCTGAACTCTCCATCTTCGACAAAAACTCGGCAAAAAAAACTTGAATCTCCCGCCCGCTGCCGTACTATGATGCCTACCTTCGATGGAGGCGTAGCTCAGTCGGCAGAGCAGCTGACTCTTAATCAGTAGGTCGTGGGTTCGAGTCCCTCCGCCTCTACCATCGTTTTCCCCCTGTAAATAGCCATTTTATAGGGTTTTTTTCATGCTTTTAGGGGGTGCCCTATGTGTGGCACAGGAGCGTATCTGAAGGCGAAAAGTGCTGCCTTTACGTTACCTGTTTATGCTCCAACCCAGGTTTTCTGGCAGCGACCATCGGATCAGGTTTGGCCGTGGATGGTGACCACGATGGTGCGGTGGCGGGGTTTGATGTCGCACTCGAGATGGAAAATCTGCTGCCAGGTGCCAAGGGTGAGGCGTCCCTCATCAATGGGCACGGTCAGTTCCGGGCCCAGCAGGGTGGCCTGCAGATGCGAGTGCGCGTTGCCGTCGTGCCAGGCGGCTTCATGCCCATAGTGGCGGCCGGGCGGAATCAACCGCTGGAGCAGTTCGGGCAAATCCCGCTCCAAACCGGGTTCAAATTCAATGGTTCCGATGACGGCCGTGCTGCCGACATTGAAAAGATGCACCCACCCCGTACGAACGCCGGACTCGGCAACCAGTTTGGCCACCTGTCCGGTCAGGTCGTGCATGTCGCCATGGCCGGAGGTTTGCAGTTCTATGCGCTGGCGTTGAATATTCATGTCTGTGCCTCTCTCTCCCGCCTGCCCGGTTCAAACATTCATCAGCGGCAACAGCATTTGCCCGTCATCTCCGGTGTCTGAGTTGCTGCCCTCGCTGGCAAACAGTGCTTTGAAGATTTTACGCCGCAGTTCATCGGACACGGCTTCATTGTGCTTCTGAAACAGCGAACCCGGCACCCAGTTTAATTGGGCCCCCTGCTCGATTTCGAGTGTGGCTCGAATCGGCGCCAGGACTTGATAGATATAGCAGTAGCCCGCCATAACCCGGTACGCATAGCTGCCCACGCAGTGCTGCATTTCAATACCTTCGCGATATAGCGCGGCGGAATCCGTCAGCGGGCGAATGGCTTCGGTGCCGGGAAAAGGCGGCGGCGGGAAGGCGTCCGCCTCGCGCTCTTCGTTTGCCCAGCGCTGCTGATCCAGCAGGGTCAGTTCGTCGTGATAGGCCCTCAGCTGTCTCAAGCTGCTGAAATGGCTCCGCGTCGGACTGTCCGGCAAACGGCGCTGAAGTGCCGCCGTATCGCGCAGCAGGCGATATTCGTCAGTCCTGCGCCGCCGGGAGGCGGATCGTTCGACGAACTCGTTAAACAGTCTGGATGTCAGATAAGATTCAAAAAAACTATTGGTGGCAGCATCCAGCACATTCCGGTTCAACGATCTGGCATGCGTCAGCCACTGAAATATTTCCGGCTTCTCCAACATCACCCGGCGCAAATTGAGCAGGCGCGGTATGCTCACATCCTTCGGGTTGATTTTCTGCAGGAAGCGGCGGGTGGATTCCGTGGCCGGAAAGCCCAGCCAGTCCAAAATACGGCGCTGTTTCTTCCGCACGAGGCTCCGGGCCGCCCTCATGGGGCGGGTCACAGCCGGATCATGAAACACCCAGTTGCTTGCCAGCATGTAGCACAGCGCCGGATTGCTGCGGCTCAAATCCAGCGCGCCCGGGCAGCGCGCGAACAGCGACAGCAGATGCCAGTGCCGATCTGGATAGCGCCAAAGTTCGCTTTGCACGTCCCGGGGAATGGCGTCCAAGTGATTCTTGAGCATCGCGTGGTAATATTGGGCGGCCTCGACAGCCGCCTGGTGCTTGGCGGCGGCGGTCTCATGACGCCAACGCCACCGGGCAAGCCGGAGAACAAGGTGACTCGGACCCAGGTACAACATCTCTGACTGATCGTCTTCTTGTACATCCTCTGCGGCCGCAAGGTCGTCGAGCGTACGTTTCACATGTGACAAATCCAACCAGGGAGATTTCTCCGGTTGGGGACAATTTCTGACGATGGACTCCACGCGGGAGAGCGTCAAAGCGGCCATGGCGCGGGAGGCATGCCAAGGCTTCTCGGCGGTTTTGACCCAGCAGCATGGCTCCGGCCAGAGCTTCAAAACCACAACACGATCCACGATAAAATGATAGAGCTTGCCGTCTTTGAACCCAAAGCCGTACTTGGCGGTTCTGAAAGATGACTCGCTGTCGCTCATAGGTCAATTGTAACCGGGCCGGCAGCTGAAAATCAAGAAAATCCCTGTGAAATCGTACTATTTCAAGGCAACAAGCGGCATGGCGGCATCCTTTGCCATGCCCTGTTTCGCCTTATTCCCCCCTCCAAGAGCAGGTTGCGCCCGGGTCAGGCTTCAGGCTCGATCGAATCGTCTCGGGCGGATTCTTCGAGCAGCCGGTCCAGCACGGGACAGCCATCCACTTGCCACTCCCAGGGGAATTCCCGGCACTGGCGCGGACGGGCGGGATAAATCCCGCACCGATTGTCCGCGCCGATAAACTCGCAGGCCCCGTCGGCCTGCTCTTTCAACACCAGCCCGCTCCGGCCGGGTGAAAGCGTGCAGTGCCGGTTGACGAACTCCTCCGGCGTCAAATCCAGATAAGCGGCCGCGGCCTCGATGTCTTCAAGAGACATCCGCACCGTCCCGGACCAGCGGCAGCAAGTGCCGCAGGCCGAACAGACAAACGAATCAAGAAGCGAGGCCATGCCAGTACTGGCGTTTATTGGGAATAGACGCGCTCGCCGCCGGGCCCGATGCGAATGGGATTGCGCGCCTCCAAAAGCTCGACCGAGACGTTGAACCCCCGCAACCATGCCACCGCCCGAGCTTGCTGGAACGTCCGAAAGCTATCCGGACGCAGGAAAAAGCACAGGAACTGTGTTTCCGGATCAAATGAGCTGAGCAAATCGCTGAACCAGCCATCCTTTTCTTCAGACAGGGGCCGGTTGAATTGATAGCCGATGGCCTCTTGGACAGGAAACAACGCGTATTGCCCTACCAGCGCAAAAATGTAGCTCAACGATTGGCCCTCGATTTCAAGCTGGGCATTCTCCGCGTGACGCATGAACTCCATCTCGTCTTCTTGGACCTTCTCGCGAATTTCCTGTGTTTTGGCGTCCACCGACGCCTTGATGTTCTCGGTGGAGATATGGAAAAGGCTCTGATTGCGGCACTCGAAATATACCGGGCTTTTGTCATCACCAATATGCTCTTTGGGTGTGGACACCAGCACGGTGATCTGGGAGGCGTCAATCCCAGTCAGCAAAATAATCAGAACGAGAATCCCGAGGATGCACGTCAAAATATCCGTGAAGGAACTCAAGTCCAGTTCTGGGCCCTGCGACGCCATGGCTATTCTTCCGTCTGCCGTTGCACAATGATGGGGCGCTCATACTCCCAGGGCTCGAAGCCCATCCCGATGCCCCGGTCGCGAATAATTTTGCGCAGTTGCCGCTGGAAGGTGGCCGCGTCGGGCCGCAATAACAAAACGATGTAGCGGCGATCCTTCATTTGCTCCACTTTGGTCAGAAACTTCTCAAATTCGTTGCCCTCGAACATGAGATCTCGGGCCAGTATTTCGACATCCTCTTCGACCAGAATCACTCGATCCGGACGCACTTCAACATAGATCGGGTCCTGCCGCAGGTTTTGGAACTTGGGTGTGCCCAACACGTCCTCCTCTTCGCCCTCGGTATAGACCGCGCCCGTCACCAACGACCCAATCTGGATATTTTCCGGGTTGCTGATGATGGTGAGCACATTGCTGATGAGCAAAATCATCAGCACGCCAATCAACATCAAGACGATGTTCTGGAATCCAGATGTGTCGCACTGGGCTTCTTCCATACTCATGGTCCGGTCTCCGGTGCGGGGGTGACAATTTCACCACCATAAGAAGAATCAACCACGTCGATCTCGCTGGCGGTTTCCAGACTCATTTCCACGCGTTTCTTTTCCATGATGGAGCGCATGTCGCTGGCGGCGCCGGTCAGGGTGGTTCCGCCGGTATCGCCAAAAGCCACGGTCATCGAGGCGGGGAACTGGCCCAGGCGCATCCAGCCCACCGAACGGTTGACCCCGCGCCCCGAGGATCCGAATCCAGCCACCATCAGGTTGCTGATCTGCTCACGGGTAACCGTGCCCCCCGCCCCCTCCACGGTCACTTCATCCATGAACGAGGCCTCATAGGTGATGTTCCCGCTTTCGGTGGCCCCCGACTTGACCATCAATTTGCCCCGTTGCTCGCGAGGCCCCTGAAACAGGCTCAAATAGTAGTCGCCATAGACGCCTGCGCCAAGGAACGACAAATTAACATACACCCCGCCGTCGGCTTCCTCCATGCCGCAGACCACAATGGGCACGTGCAGCCCCCCGGGCGCCGAAACCAGCCGGGTCATATTGGTGGCGGAGAGGCGGTACACATCTACGCCGCCCTGAAACAGGGGGCGGGTCTGTTCGATCTTGCCGCTTTTGCGGCGCGCGGAGAAAAAGCTCATGCTGGGGGTCACCGCCACCTCGGTCATGACCACCTTGCTTGGGAACAACAGAAAGAACTCGACCTGCTCAATGGGATCGTCCTCGGCATCCTCCACCTCGAGCACGGCCTGAATCCGGCCCGCCACAATCGGCATCTTGCCGGCAATGTCGCTCAGATTGAACTGGACCGCGTGGGTTGAGTCATCCGGCATATCCTCCATGGCGCCTTGCAACCGGTCAAAGAAACTGGCCATGAACGCCGGAGCTTCCGACATCGTCCCCACGACGCTGTCCACCGACCGCACCAATTGGCGCATGGCGACCTCGTTAAAACGTGTGAAACCGTCGGGCTTGCCCTCCAACACGCGCCCGGCCACGGGATCGCTGATAATGTACCGGACATTCTCCCGGTCAATGGCAATGGTGCCAAACGATTTGAAGCCATCGGCCAGCAATGACTGCTGAAAACTGAATGGATCAATCCGCTTGAGCGAAGCCTGTCCCGACTCCTCGACCTGCCCCAGAATAAAGGTGCCATCCGGGAACACTGACAATGCCTGCAGCGTGGCGCGGCTCATGGTTTCGGGCGCGCCCCCCAACATGATGTGGCGGTTCACCTCCCACCAGGTCAGGCGGCCCTGCTTGTGGTCGCCCACCACCAACACATCCTCGCGCTCGGAAAGCGCTAACGTTGAAAAATTGGCAAACGGCCCAAAGTCAATGACCCACCAATCCCCCTCGGCCTCGCGCATGAGCACGGAACCCAGCTTCATGAAATCAGAGCCGATCTCGTCTGATCCGGCAACATAAAGACGATCCAGCGAGTCCACCAGCAGATTGCGCCATTGATATTCCTGATCCAGCCAGGGCACCGGAACGGCAATGGCTTCGCTATAGCGTCCATCCTCGTCGGGGTGGAACTCGAGAAGGCGTCCGAGAGGAATCTGCTCGGCCACATACAGGGTTCCATTGCTGGCAATGGCGATGGGCCCGGGCTTTTCCAACTTGGCGGCCAACCAGGTTTCGAGGGGCATCTGATCCGAAATGGCCCAGCGGGGCACATGACTGGAAACGGTCCAGCCCGGCTGGAGCGCCGGCTCAAGCCGGCCATTGCGCAGAACCCCTATCTGGCCGCTGTCATGTTCCGAGACATAGATGTCGCCCGTCTTGGGATGAATGGCCACGCCGTGGGGACGGCGCAATCCTTCGGCCAAAGGGCGTACGCTGATCGTGCGCGCGGTTTGAGCGCGAGCCGCCAATCCGCCGGCCAAGACCAAAGAGCCGGCCAGCAGTGCCATCCTTTTCAGGGAATGATACTGCATGGCTCGCATCTTTCCGCCTCCAAGTTAGGCGATGACCTCTTCGTGCAACGTAATCACGCGCGGCTTGCTCAAGCGGCGGCAAAATTCATCGGTGGTGGCCAGATGCTCGCGCAACTGGACAAAAGTCTTTTGGAATTCTTCGGCGCTGGTAATGCCGGCCAAGGCGCGTTCAAGAGCCTGCTCCATCTGAAGCAGTTCCTGGATTTTGCCGCCCAAATCGGCCAGCACATCCACCTGCTGGGCCACATCGCCAGCGGCCTGTGCCGCCTTCTCAAGGCTGCTGCCCAACGCGTTCTGGATGCCATCCGCGCTCCGCGCGTACTGGTTGGCCAGCTCGGCGGCCTTCAGGTGGGCGCTTTCCAACGCGGAGGCCAGCGCCTGCACCTCGTCATCGGTGGCCTGCTTCCGCGCGTCCACATACTTTTCGGTGAACGACTCAAACTGCTTTTCGACCACGGAGCCCGCCTTTTCGATGGACTCGGTAAAGACCTCCTCATAGCGGTCCGGGTCGGGAATATAGCGGCGGAAGGCCGCCTCAATCGAGTCTTCGAGGTTCTCGATCACCACGGCTTGCTGTTCAGCCGAAGGCAGACGCGCGACAAAGTGCTCGTCAATATAAATTTCAATTTCGCCGAGCACCGTCGCTTCTCGGCGCATCAGCGAGCTGAGCGGGAATTGAACAATCGTGACCAGCATCAACGCCAGGAAGGTGGTGTCAAACGCCACCCCAAGCCCAATGGTCACGTCGGCAATGGCTCCCTTGATCGCGCCCAGGTCCGCCGCGCCGGAGAGGAAGTCACCAAAGCCACCCACGGCGGCGCTCAGTCCCTGCACCGTACCAATAAACCCGAGAATCGGAATGGCCCACATCATGGTCCGCGCCAAGGTATAGGTCAGGTCCGACATGGACGAGTCGCGCGAGCTTTCCGATCCCATCCAGTCGCCCACCCGGCCGACATCCTTGGTGGCCAGCCAGAGCGCCAATCCTCTATCCAAGCGGCCCAACAGGATGCTGAGGCTATCCAGGCCCTCGTCATGAATCCGCCGCCGCAACAGTTGCAGGTCGTCGTCGTTCTCCATGCTCAGGGAACTCAGCTCCGCGGTATCGCTGACAATATAATGAATCTGGTTGCGGATGACCCGGGTCTTCAGGAACATGAAAAGAACACACACAAAGAAGCAACCCATTTCGAGCCACTGAATGGGTCCGCGCTGGTTGATCAGCAGATCAAGAAATTGAATGATCCCGCCCAGACTTATTCCCAATTGGTTGGCTTTGTGTAAACCGAAGCAGACCAGCACGGTCAGGACCAGCGCCACCCCTAACTCGATCCACAAATTAACGTCTGTGTTGGCCCGTTGGGCCTGGGCTGAAGCCTGAGCTTTCACTTCTTCTTTTGCCATAATACTACCTGCTTAGTTGATGAATCTGCTCGTATCGTTGACAACTGTAGCCATGCCTGGACCAAATGACAAGACTTGTACGGTTGGGCAGTCTTGCAAATCCATCCCCTGCCGTCGATAGCAAAGTAAGGGTGCCTTGCGCCCGGACCACCCACGGCGCGCCAGCACGGTCTGCCCGCCCGGAACGCAACCGGCTAGCCGGAGCCACGCTCACCCCACGCCGACCGACCTCCTCGGGGCGCTTCGCTGAAATCTCTGCCGGGGCGAAACAATTCGACCCATTGAGCCATGCCATACGCCGCGTGCATGAAGGGAATCATGAAAAGCAGCCCGAGATCGCGAAGTTTTCGTGTGCGCCATGTGGTGACGAGAGTGACACCAGCAACCAGCGCAGCGTAAAAGAAAAGATCGACAGCGAGGAGCCAGCCCGCCCACCGCCAAAACGGCGACAGCGCGGCGAGCGCAAGTGTGATGGCGACCCACAGCCCCGGCACAAGAGGCATGGGGGTGAAGGAAACCCCGGCGCGGAGCAAACGGATCCTGGTGGCGCCATAACTCCACATTTGCCGCCAAAAACGTCCCAAGGTTTGCCGGGGATAGTGGTTCACCCAGGCGGCAGGCACAAACATAAGCTTCCAGCCGGCCTGCTCAGTACGATAGGCGGCTATCATTTCTTCGCCCGGATAAAAATCAGCCGGGAATCCCCCCATTTGCTCAAAGGCTTCGCGGCGATAGATGGCATTGCAACCAATCACCCGATCCCAGTTGATTGGATACAAATCCTCGCGATTCTGGCGATATCGCTCGGCAACATAGCCTGCCGCACGCGAAGACAGGACCAACCCGGCAAGCCGACCGGCATAATTGAGGTCGTCGGGAATCAGGCTTGGGCCACTGGCCAGACCGACCTTCCCATCTTCAAAGGGCTCAACAATGCGCCGGGGCCAATCGGCGGCCACAATCACATCGTCATCCAAAAATGCAATCAGCGACGCCCGCGCCTTGGCGGCGCCGGCGTTTTTCTTTTGGCTGGAGTCGCCAGTGGCAAATTGGATGTCCAAGTGGCGGATGTTGGCATGAGCCTTGCAAATATTTTGCAAACGCACCGCGACCGCAGGATCCGGAATTTTTCCGGCTACAATGACTTCGATTTCTATAAAGCCTTCCGAATTGGCAAGAGATTCGAGAGTTTGAATCAAAATGTCCCGGCCCATCGTCGGAATGACTACGGAAAGACGAGGCATCATGGGGCTGATTTCGCTCATGCCGCCGCCTCCCCGGCGCGGCGGCGGGGCACAAGTGCCCACAGCAACGCTCCCGCCCCCGCGAGCAGCCCCGCGCCCTGCAACCATACCGGCAGGGAGCTGGGCGCGTAGCTCAGCACAATCTCGTGCGTACCTGCCTCGGCCAGCGCCAATCCTTGGAACATATAGTCCACCCGCAGGATCGGCTGCTCCGTGCCGTTTACGGTCGCGCGCCAGTTGGGGTCATATTTTTCCGCCACGCGCACCACCACCGGCCCGCTGTTCTGCACCGTGAAATCGTAGCGGCCAAACATGATGTTTCGCACGTTCACCACTGGCGGCGTCTGGCCCGCGTCAACAGGCGGTGGCATCTTGCTCCCCGGCGCAAGCAAAACAAACTGTCCCGGCTCAAAGGCCGGAGAAGCCAGCTCGGCCAGCGCCTCGGCATCACTCAGCTCGCGCCAGGAAGCCGCGGCGGCCACCCGGGGGGGCGCGGGCTTGAGCTTCAGTACCACATCCGAGGCGTCCGGCGTGAGCGGCACACGACGCACCGCCACGCCCCCGTCCCGCGCGGGCTGCGGATGCCAGGCATAGGCCGGTTCCAACCGAGGCGCATAATCCGGATGCGCCAACATTTGCCGGGCCACCGCCTCCGGCGCCAGCACATGGCTCACGCCGGTCAACTGCCAGGTGCGCAACGGATCGCGCACCGCCTCCCAAAACGCGCTATAGTCCGCCGGCGGGCGCGGCAACTGGGTGACGTTCACTGAAGGAATGCCGTGATACGGGAACAGATAGGTCAGCCACAAACCATGGTAGCCGTCCTGCGTAGCCATGGCCGTGCGGCCGTCCCCCAGATCCCGCTTCAAATATTTCACCAAATCATTCTCGGCCACAAAGCCGGGCGGCATGGTCTGGATGTAATGCGGCGCGAGAATGAAAACCGCGTCAAACAGCACCACCAGCGCGGGCAGCCAGACCCACAGGGACTTTTTCCACGCTGTGGTCCCGCACGCGCGGGATCCACGCCATGGTCCCGCACGCGCGGGATCCACGCCATGGAAAACCGTCCGCGCGATCCCCCAGAGAACGCCCGCCCCCGCCAGAAACATCCCGCCGGCATAGGTGATGGCAAAGGCCTTGTTCCGCTGGATGACCCGGCCCAGCTCGCCCCAGCCGGCAGCAGCCAGGCGCGCCCCGCCGCCGGAGAGATTGCTCCAAAACGCAAATCCCGCTAGAAGAAAGATGCCCCCGGCAATCGCGCTGCCCCACACCCAGCGGCGCAATAGCCGCGGTTCCGCGCGGAATGCCAGCTCGAGGCCGTATGCCGCCAGCACGCCCCACGCCACCTGGAAGAAATGAATGAACTTGTTGGGATTGCGAATGCTCCCCAGCCCCGGCAGCAAACTCACCAATTTGTAGAGCGGGAAAAATTTGCCGAACGAAAGCAGCAGGGCCATCACGCACAGCCCCGCCCAAAGGAAAACAGCCGCGGCAAGCGGCTCAGCGCGACGCCGACGAAAGGCCTCGGCCAGTCCCAGCAGCGCCAACAGCAGCGGGAGTGCACCCACATAGACATTCTCCAGTTTAAAGTTCATGAAGCCCTGGCGGGTTTGCTCCCAGCCCTCGCTGCGACCCATCGCGCCCCAATAGGGTCCCTTTTCGTCGCCACTGCGCCAGCCCGTCCAGCCCGGCGCAATGAAGTCGAGACTCTCCGCCGGCGGTTGGCTCCATTGTGTGATGAACGCCCAGCGCTCGGCATCGGTCTGCGCATCGGTGCTCTCGGTCACCCCCGCTCCATGCACCGAGAACGACGCCGCCCCCGCCAGCACAACGGCAACCAACGCCGCGCCCCACGATTTTTGAAGAGTCCCGCGGATATCCCCGCCCCCCGCCCGCCACGCCTCCCACAGGCCAAGCGGCGTCAGCAGCACCGCGCAGAACAGCGCCACGTCCGCCTGCTCGAGAAACATGGCGCCCGCGGCGGCCCCCGCCACCACCCCCCACGCCGCGCGCCGCGTCCGCCCAAAACGACCCAGCGCGAAAATGGCCAGCGACAAAAACACCAGCGTGCCGTATTTGCCGATGTGGCCGGCATAAGTCAGCGTCAGGTTCGTGCCCACCCAAAAAGCTGTCAGCCCGCCAAAGATGCAGGCGGCGGGATGCAACTGTTGATCGCGCAAATACAGCGCCAGCAACCACGCCGCCAGCGCGAGGCACAACCCGTGAAACCAGTTCATGAACCAGACGGCCGGCAGCCACTTGAGCAGCAAAAAACCCGGACGGATGATGCTCATGCCGGGCATTCCCCAGAGCGTCTCGCCCTGCCAGGGGTGAAAGAGTGAATTCTCCAGCGCCCGCCGATTGTTCTCCAGCAGACCGATGTTGTCATCGCTGCTCATCAGGATGGCCCCCGGCGTCCACAGCGCGTGAAACACCACCAGCGCCACCAGCGCAAAAAATAGTAAAGCCGCCCCCGCCCACAGACCCCGTGCCGCGAGACCCCCAACCGGTTCAGCCTGGTTCAACTTCATGGCCTCATCAAACGGGATTCTCCCCGCGACTGGCAATCTCAAAACAGGACGCAACTAACCTGAATTATTCACGCGACAAGTCCGGCCCGGATGCAAGGCAGGCGGGGCGAAGCTGTATGGACATACTGCGAACCCCGAATAACACTGCAGGCGGGCCGGAATCGTCGCGCCCCCGGGCAACATGGATGAAAAATCTTTTTACTTTTCCTTTTCCACAACATCCAGTCTGCAGCCAATCCCCATGTTTTCATCCATCTGGATGAATAATTCAGGCTAGAGCGTTTGAAGAAATAATGTGGCCGGGAGGTCGTAGCGTATTGGGCTGGGCCAAGGAAGGCGAAGCAGGAATAGTATCGCTATTTCGATGCAGCCTGACGACGGCCAAGCCCAATGCAGTAGACAAAACGGCTACAGGATTGATGAAAATGCTCTAACTGCGGTTCTGCTCAAACCAGGCCACGGTCTCACGCAGACCATCCTCAAAACCGGTCGTGGCCTCAAAGCCGAAATAGTCCCGCGCACGCGACACATCCAGCATACGCCGGGGCTGCCCATCGGGTTTTGACGCGTCCCAATCAATCCGGCCTTCAAACCCGGTCAGTTTCGCGATCAGCGGCACCAAATCACGGATCATAATTTCCGCGCCGGCGCCGATATTGACCGGCTCCGCTCCGTCATAACGCTCCGTGGCCAGCACGATCGCCTCCGCCGCATCCGCCACATACAGAAACTCGCGCGAGGCCTTCCCGGTGCCCCACACCTCGATCGCTTCGGCGCCCGACTCACGCGCCTCGACGCACTTGCGGATCAGCGCCGGAATCACATGCGACGACACCGGATCAAAGTTGTCCCTTGGCCCATACAAATTGACCGGCACCAGAAAAATCGAATTGAAGCCATACTCCTGCCGATAAGCCTGCCCCTGCACCAGCATCATCTTCTTCGCCAGGCCGTAGGGCGCATTGGTTTCCTCGGGATAACCGTTCCAGAGATCCTCCTCGCGAAAAGGCACCGGCGTAAACTTGGGATAGGCGCACACCGTCCCCAGCGCCACAAACTTCTCGAGGTTGCGCCGCCGGGCCTCCTCCATCATGAAAAGCCCCATCGCCATATTCTTATAGAAAAACTCCCCCGGATGCAGGCGATTCGCCCCAATGCCCCCCACCACCGCCGCCAGATGAATGACCACATCCGGCCGGATGTCGTCATACATCCGCTGCACGTTCGCCTGCTCCACCAGGTCATAGTCCTCCACCAGTGGAACCAGCACGTCCCGGCAGCCGCGCGCCGCGAGCGCCTCCGTCACAAACCCGCCCAGAAAGCCCGCCCCTCCCGTCACCACGATGCGTTTGGATTTAAGCTCCATCATTCATCCCTCCATCCGTTTGCCAAACTTGTCCCCCGGTTGCCCATGCGCATAAAACCAGACCAAAAGTGGTCGGGGCGACTGGATTTGAACCAGCGACTTCTTGGTCCCGAACCAAGCGCTCTACCAGGCTGAGCCACGCCCCGTAACCAACTGCCAAAAACAGCAATCAGGCGGAACTATAGCCACTTGCCCACCGAGCGCAAGCGAAATGATGCCTCATTTCCTACACGCCCCCCTCCGCCGTCGCCGCGGCGCGCCAGCACCTGCACCCCCGCTACCACGCTCGCCGCGTCAGCGACATCCGCCACTGCCGCCGTTTGTCGGCAGTTGCCGACAAAACCCGGGACGAGGCGCGTCAGCGCCCCCCCACCCCGTCCTTTTCCGCCTCTTTTTCCGCTGCAGCAGCGGCATCCCAAGTGTCCGTGTCCGTCCGTCTTTGTCGGTGTTTGTCCGTGTGGCTGTTCTCGCCGTCCCCGTCATTTTCCAGCCCAAAAATTGGGTGCTCAGCGACAGAACAGCTTGACTATTCACGAATTAGGAATAGGTTGGCCCCTTATAAACCCCAAACAAAGGAGCGTTTTATGAAAACGTTACGCTGGTTATGGATCCTCCTCGTGCTGGCCTTGGCTCCCCCCCAGCCACTTCTCGCCGCCCAACCCTGGCAAATTCTCGAAAACTGCGAATGGGTCGAAGCACGCAACAACGACGGCGATTCCTTCAAAGTGCGCTGGAACGACGGCGTGTTAACCATCCGGCTCTACTTCGTGGACACCCCCGAAGTGGACTACAACTATCGCGACCGCGTCGAAGCCCAGGCCGAATACTTCGGCATCACGCCCGAACAAGCCATCGAAGTCGGCAAAATGGCGCGCGACTTCACCCGCAAGCAGTTGTTCAAGGGGTTTTCGGTCCGCACCCGCTGGCAGGGCGTCTTCGGCGGAGAACGCGCCCTGCGCAAATACGGAATCGTCACTGTCAAAGGACGCGACTTGGGCGAACTTCTCGTCGCCAACGGCCTTGCCCGCATCCACGGCATGGGCATCCGTGGCAAAACCTGGGACGAAGTCCAACGTCTGCGCGAACTCGAAGCCCACGCCAAAGCCGCCCGCAAAGGCGCCTGGGGCCTCGCCAGCTAAACCACAATTCCCCAGTCCCTCGCCATATTCACCCCATTTTGACCGCTCCCGCCAATTTTTGCTCAATTTTGGGCTCCATTTGACCAAATTTGCCCGTTTTTGCCTTGTTTTCGCTCGTTTTTACGCTTTTTCACCCGTTTTATCGCGCTGATGCGCGCCACTCCCACCCTCTACCTTTTACCCGCCGCGAGGCGACGCATCAGCGCCTAAAGCGACCATTCCCGCATTCACGCAATCACGCAATTCCCCATCGCCCTTTGTAGGCAGCTGCCCGTTGTCCCCTTCTCAAATAGTCGTGCAATCCCGCATTCCCGCGCGAACAACCATTGCTTTTTCATAGACCGTTGCGCATGGTCTTCATGAATAGGGAGCATACCCATGAAAAGATATCTGCTGGCCTTTCTGCTCATTCATCAGGCTGCTGTTTGGGCCGGAAGACCCCCAAATGAAATCCCGATGTATGGCGGCCACTCAAAACCGTTCACCGAGAATATCTCCGCACAAGAGCGCGAACAAAATAAGTTATTGAGCGCACACTATGTCGAGGCGGGATGGGAAAAGTTTTTCGCGAACAATGCTGACCTCGCCATCAAGCGCTTTAACCAAGCATGGCTGTATGATCCCGAAAACCCCATGATCTATTGGGGCTTTGCAGTGGTTATGGGCGAAAGAGGAAAGGCCGAGGGAAACACGGCACACCTGCATGAATCCATGACGCTGTTCGAAAAGGTGGCCGACCAACTTGATCACAATCCGGGATTTCTAATCGATTGGGCCATCACCTGCGCGACTCTCAACAACATGCGGGAACACGCTGGTATAAAAGAAGAAATCGTTGACGAGAAATGCACAAAATTACTTTCGCAGGCAGAACGTTTATCGCCGGAGCTTCCTGTGTTATGGCTGCGATGGGCCGAAATCGACTGCGCCAGCTCGCGACCAGATGATGCACATTACCATTTCGAAAAAGCGCTCCAATTCAAGTCGGAATGTTTTGAAACCAAGAATTCATTTGCATGGTTTCTTGCCACCTATCCAGATCAAAAGGCGCGTAATGGAGATTTGGCCCTGACCTTGGCCCAAGAAGCCCTGAAAGAATCTGCCGAGAATCCAAGCCTACTTGACACCTTGGCCGCGGCCTGGGCTGAACTCGCCCAATTCGACAAAGCCATCGAAACCCAGGAAATGGCCATCAATCAGGAAAAACAAACCACCAATCGGCCGGATATCCTCAAAATCATGCAAGCGCACCTCAACTACTATGAGCAGGAGCGCGCCTGGCGGTCGCAACCAACCGATTTCCTGTTGCCCGCGCGCCTTCTCGCCGATCGCATCCAAACCCAATTTTGACCCGTTTTCACCCCTTTTGGCCTGCTTTTCACGCGTTTTTGCCCGTTTTCTGCCCATTTCGGTTCTTCGTAATATTTTATGG
>LSQX01376008.1_pt2 | contig 38999 bp, 34 predicted proteins | sample 654561 | NCBI WGS metagenome assembly LSQX01 (sample SAMN04489861, study PRJNA283612) | anaerobic digester metagenome | isolation source: 4 biogas reactors fed with cattle manure at either 37C or 55C with and... | place: Denmark: Kongens Lyngby | collected 2014 | reverse complement strand
CTATTGTGTTATCTTTTGCAAATATTTCTACTAAAAGCAAAAAGAAAACCACCGGAGCAATATCCAGTGGTTAATCTTGCTTAGTAATTAATATTTATTTTGTCATGAATAATCCTTGCAGCTTATTTACTGCATCTACCTTCTTATCATTCATAACGTGGCTGTATGTATCTGCCGTTAGTGTAATTGTAGAGTGTCCGCATAGTTCTGATACTACCTTTAATTCAATGCCGCTTTCCAATGCCCTTGTAGCAAAAACATGTCTTAATGAGTGGAAGTTTGTTCTTTCAAGTCCTGCCTTATCTGTAGCTTCATAGAATAAATCACTTAGCTTTCTAGGGTCTAAAATGCCCCCTGTTTCAGTAGTAAACACCATTTCCATATCTTTATCCTGCCACATGTCACCAATCCGTAATTTATTGATTTTTTGCTGTTTATTATGGGCTTTAAGGTAGGATATTAATTCATCAGTTAATGGGAGAACCCTCCTGCTTTTCTCTGTCTTTGGTTCGGTAAATATAAGACTTGTTTTTGGTTCTCCTTCTTTAGCATCTACATTCTTTACTCTTTGAAGTGTACGCTTAATTTTAAGTTCTTTTTTATTATCCATGTCGATATCTTCCCATTTAAGTCCGCATATTTCACCAATACGTAAACCTAAATACATTCCTAACATATAAGCAACTTTATAATCATCATCAGTAATTGATTTAATAAACTGTTTCTGTTGTTCAAGGGTCCATATCTTTTTTTCTTTCTGTACTTTTTTCGGTCTAGTAGTTGCATCCGTAACATTCTTTACTACAAGCCCATTCTTTAGTGCTTGTTTTAATGCTGCATGTAACGTGACGTGTGCTAATTCAACCATTCGTGCCGATAATCCTTTATCAAGCATACCTTTATATAATCTTTGTACGGCTTCCGGTCTTAAATCCTTTAATGCTACTTTACCAATAGCAGGAACTAAATGTTTATCAATAATGCTTCTGTATCCTTCAAGGGTCTTAGGTTTTATCTCATGCCTTTTATAATTATCTATCCAATCATTTAACCATTCTTTAACGGTTATTTTACAAGGTTCTGTATATATTCCGTTATTTAAGTCATTTAATACCTTTGTCAGTTTCTTTGATACTTCTGGTCTACTTTTAGCATATACGCTTTTTTGTATCTGTTTCCCTTTTTCATCAACTCCAATTGTATATCTAGCTTCCCATAATCCGGGCTTTTTCTCTCTTATAGAACCCTCATTTTGCCCTCTTGCATTTTTGGTTTTTGCCATGGTTTAAACCTCCTTCATGAGTTATAAAGTGAAGGGAAGGGAGAGTATCCGCTTCCCTTTGTTTAGTATAAGCCTACAACCTAGGCGGCTTTTCATTGATTTTTTGTTTTAGCACTTCTTTAATTGCTGGATATGCTTCAGGAGATACTTCTCTTATGAAGTCTATTGCATCATAAAACCCTACACAATAGCCCTTTATTGCTGTTGCAAGTTGCATATCTCCCATTAAATCATTTATAGATATTCTGTGTTTATCCTCTATGTGTGTATCTATAGCTTTTTCTAATTTGTCCGCATATGATTTTACTGTTTTATTGTCCTGTATATCTTGAATTTTTGTATCAAACTCATAACTTTTAAAGTATTTAGCAAATAAATCTTTTAACATTGTAAATCCCCCTTAAAATTTTAATTGTTTTACCCTCCGAGATATGCTACAATGATTATAGTAGTATCCTTATGGGTGCTGTGGTGTGGAAGCTGTTTGCTTTTAGATGGGCTGCAGCTTCCTTTTACGTTTTAGATTTTTCTTTTAGCCATTTTTCAACTTCTTTTTTGTTATACCTTATACTTTTTCTACTCCCTATGTAAGGCATTCCCTCCTTCCTCCATCTGTAAGCGGTCATTACGCTAATTTTTAACCATTTACATAACTCTTCTTGCGTTATCCATTCCGCCATGTTCCACCTCCATTATTATTAACTATACATATCATAACATAACAATAAATAATATGTCAATACTTATTTATAAATTATTTTTCGAAGATTATATTATACCCTTATAAATCAACGTATAAAGCCGTTACTATTTTTTTTATTTTCTCTGCCCATGCCTTTTTCTATTAATCGATACTACTGTATCAATTGAAGCACCGATAAGTATAATTATTATTTCTAAATATTCATTCATAGTTAAAACTCCTTCTGTAAATTCTTTATTCCTGTTCGAAATCAATTCTAAGGTCATTCTCTCCACTGTAAAATAGGGGAATAAGGAATAAACTAGAAGTATCCCAAGAATATTTAATCCCTTAAAAGCCCTATTTTCAGCGGCTAAGTTTAGCTTATAACGTAAATACTATCATTCTAAATGAGGGTATCGTTTAAAATGATACCCTTTAATACGTCACTATTAAATTTTTTACTTTCTGTTGTGCAAGGTTAAGGACCTTTTCTATTTGTCCATATGTTAAATCTTTAATAACTAACTGGTGTAATACTTCATTTGCTAACTTGTTGCACTCTACATTTTCCCATGTTCCGTTATAATTTCTTTGTGCTGTGCCTGTTAAGTCATTTTCAGGATTGTAGCCCTTGCTTTGTTCTAATAATTGATTAATCATGTAATAAATCTCCTTTCTTTGTTTGTACTTCCTTCAATCGGTTTTGTGCTTGTATAACTTCTTGAATGTAACATAACATGTTTTGAATATCATTTTTGCTGTTAGGTAATCAATAGCTATAGAAGCATTTGTTTCAGGATAAGGGAAGGGGAAAGCCCTCCCCATAAGGTTTATTTTTCAGTCCTCATTTTCAGTAAAGGTAACGCTAATTGTAAAGTCCCGGCTTTTTATAATCTGTGATAATATTTGAGAATGTTCCCATGAGGTAATTTCTGTTCGCTCACCATCAACTATCTTGAAGTAGCTATAGATATAATCAAACTCATCATTAATATCAATAACCATTTCAATATCAATATCATTATCTTTAATACCTTGAAGGCTTTCTTCAAGTTTTTTAACCCTATTAACAATATTACTGTTCATACGGCTTGCTCCCTTCCCATAGTTTTTACGGTTTCTTCAAGTTCTTCAATTCTTTTTAATAAGTCATTTGTTTCTATGCCCTTTGTTGAAAATTCAAGAATAGCCCTACAAGCTGATACTCTGGGTGCCGGTTGACAATCTGTATCAGTAATTATCTCCTTAAGTGCTTGAACCGCTTCAAATGAAGCTTGTTGAAGCTTATCAAGTGCATTTGAAAACACCTGTCTTTTAGCTTTTTGGTATTGTTCGTCAAACTCCGGCATCTGCATCCACCGCCATAAAGTAGCTTCTGAAATACCCACTTTTTTAGCTGCTGTTCCAAGGTTCTTCTCGGTAAGAAGTGCCAGTATTGCCAGTTCCCATTTTTGTGCATACTGTGAACCATGTCCTAACTTTTTTTCTTTCACCTATAATCACCTACCTAAATTAGATTTTTAAACTATACTTATAATAATTCTTAGTCTTAGAAAAATATATTGCCTATATTAAATCCATAATGGGGCAATAAAGCCCCTTATTTTTCATTTGCTATTTCCGGCAATTCTTCTTCAATTTCTTTTAATTGTTCAATCATTCCGTTAACTTCAATTTCTTGTTCCTCCAAGTCGCCATACTGTTTTTTAAGATTTTTCATTTGTTCTACAATCTGTTCTTTTTGCCTTGCCGTACCCATTTTAATATTAATTAAATCTCTCATTGCCAAAGTTTCTTCTTGCTCTTTAGTAATAACAATGTTCCTTCCTGATACTGCCACGTTTTTGCTTTTAATTTTTACATTCATTTTATACTCCTACCTTTCTTAATTTAAAATTGTTAATAGCATTTTTAATACCATTCAAATGACTTACATATACTTTATCGTTTCTGTAAGCAAAGTCTAATATCCTACCCATATCTGTTAAAACAGAACTTCTGTTAGGCAATACTGTTGATGTTAGGTTAAGTGCTGTATTGTATATCTTTTGTGCAGCTTCCCTTAAATCTTCGCCATATAAGTAATCTAAATATATTTCCCAACTATTATCAATTCCACCTATCCAATAATACATATACAAAGCGAACCACTGAAATCTTATTTGGTCTGCCAATGTCATATCAAAATCCCAATCCGTTTGTTTCGTTGGTGTGTTATCCCAAAAAAACTCAACCGTTGTAGTAATGTACCCAATATCTGTAAAAGGTGGGTTTGTAAACGTAGTTATTATGTCGGGCGGTGTGCTTGTTACATTGCCAACTACAAAATCCCAACATTTAAAATTGTAATCACCGTCATACCAATATGTTTCGTTGTCGTAATCATTTAATCCTACTCGGTTATCCAAAAACTCAACTGTAATAGTTCCGTTATCACCGCCAGAAGTTGAAAAGTCTTTAATGTATAAAACATCATATGCTTTTGCTTTTTGTAGCTTATACCATTTCCCTTCGGATACGTGCCATACATAAGTAGCCCTATCATTTACTATCCCATCTACGTTAAACGTAACACTATTAGCAGTTTTATTTGTTTGTTCTAAAGTTATAGCCATAACATCAACCCCTTATGCATATTTAGCGTATAGATTTTCCACTGTGCAACTGTTGAAATCCCATGTTCCTCTTGGATATGTAGTAGCACCAGTTGTATTTAAAAAACGAATGGGCGGGTCATCATTAAGAGCGCCAGCGTGCAATTCTACGGAAGTAAGGGCATCATAAATTTTGAACTTGGGGTATGAAGCGCCCCCACGTGCTATTTTAAAATCTGCTAAATTAGAAGAATAACCTACCCCAATTTCTATATAGGCACTATTAATACCTGTACCATAAAACTTGCTTCCTGTGATATCCCCTGTAAACAAAGCATCTCCCTCTTTATCAACATAAAAACCTTGACCATAATCATTTGCAGCATATAAGTAATAATCGCCATAGTTTAATAATAAGTTGCCGTCTGTAGATTTTAACCTTGCCCCATTCATTAAATATGTTCCGTCTGCATAATTGTCCGTATAGTCTATTGCATCATAATATGCGTCATCGGCTAATCCTAAAGCATATTCTTGTGTAGATAAATCGCCTACCGTATAACTTCCCCCGGAGCCTATTACTAATCCGGAAGAAATATACCCTGTATCAGCTTGAATTTTACCTTTAACATCTAGCAACTCACCATTCCATGTAATGTAGTTGTCGCCACTACTGCCAAAATGAAATCTGCCATCAGCCAGTACATAATAAGGGCAATTCAAACTCGGGCTATTACCACCCGCCCAAAACACAATACCGCTATCGCTATTCGCACCTTCAATTCCTGCCTTGTAATCTCCACCGCCAACACGTACATATTGGTCTGCTGATAATGAAACTGTAGAAAAGTTTTCGTTTGTCAGGTTATAAAGAGTATCGTACATTTGCCTATTGGTGTACATCATTCTGTTTTCAAGTTCTTTTTTATACTCTTTTAATTCTTCAATCTCTTTCTTTAAGCCGTTAATCTTATCTTCGATATCAAAATAAAATTGTGTAAGGTTCATATGTTTTCATTCCTCCCTGTGTTTTAGAATTGCGAATTCTTGTTCTAGGTTGTTGCATCGTTCTACTATTTTTTGCATAGAGTAATCTTTTTCACTACAATGTGCTATAAACACCTTTGAAAGAAGCTGGAAAGCTTGAAGCTGTAACCGTATAATTTTATCTTTATTTGGATTAGGTAGCTCCGTTATCTGCATTGCTGCTTTCATTGTGTCATAAGCTGTATCAATCATTTTTTTCTTATCCATAGTTTCACCTCCAATCTTTAGTATTTTAGGGCTTTTGTTGATAATTACTGTAGTGTTATCGGCAATTTCCACATTCAAGTCCGCCATGTCGCCCATGATTAAATAATGGGTTTAAGCTATGTAAGATAGCTCCACACGTAGGGCATTTATTTGTATTAATAGCCTGTCTAATCTTTTGATTAGAAATATCTTTTATTGGTACATCAAGCTTAATATATTTCTTAGCCATTAATAAACCCTCCTTTCTTAAATAGCTGCCATAGTCCCTGTTTAGTAAAAATTATCAAGTATCTTTTTTAATAGTAATTCAAATTCTTTATCCATGTAAATCCCTTATTGTGTCCATTTAGTCCAATTAGTCCAGTCTATTACCGCTTTAATTTTTATGGTTCTTTTTTTGTATGAACCCCAATAAAGTCTGCTTTACTTGCATCACTTTTAACGTAAATCTTAATCCATTCAATACGTCCTTTATGCTGTTCTTGCAATAAGCTTTCTACAATATCATTTTTGTTTTTATCGTTCTCAACGCTGTATTTTACCAATCTCTTAATATAGGGGATAGCTTCATTTCGATTTTCTTTAATCTCTAGCAATAATGCTTTTATATCATCAGGGGAAGGCGGTTTATCTCCCCCCGGTTTGATATACTCATACTTTATATTGGAATTATCGTCTACCGTGAAGAAGAACCCTAGCTTAATCATTTTGATTATTGCATCCATCAGATAACCCCCTCGTAAACATTAAAATCTTCATTTTCAATATTCGTATCTTGTGGACTAATTGGACTAATTGGACTAAATTCACTTGAATTATTAATTGTGTCCATTCTGTCCATATAGTCCATAGGTATAGAAGTTTGAAAAAGTGGATTAACTTTATATATTTTATCTGGTTTTCTTCCTGCTCCTTCTCGTGATTGTTCATACTCTTTAAGATATCCATATTCACATAGTAATTTTAATACTGGTTCAATCTCTGCAACTTCTTTGAAACGCCCCCGGTTACCTCTGAAGATATCACGCTTTTTTAGCTCTGTATCGTTCTGTTTTTCAAGCCACTTCAATACATACTTGCAACCATCAATATTTTTATCTGCTCCCATCATTGCAAATGCAGCTTTAGCATGTTCAATAAAATATTCACCAATCTTAACAGCATTACTAAGAGTTTCTTTAGATATTTCATGTTCCCACGGTTTTCCTGTTGCGTGTTCTGCTACATGTAGAATTCCTGCAATTCTAAGTATAGCCCCATGTAATTTACTTGCCCAATCTGCAATATGTTCAAGGTCACCAATTAAACGTGGTTCAAGTTTTTTAGCAAAGTCAATTGATAACTTATAAGCTTCACGTGATAGTTTAATAATGTATGGTGTTTCGGGCACTTTAACATCAAGTAACGCTCTTAAGTTACATGAGTATTTAGTCTTAATGTATTCCGGAGTTGAATTACTTTCAATGTTTCGCATACCTACTTTTGATGTAGGGATACTATACAAAAATCTTGCTGTAAGACCCCTGCCCCTAAAACTTGAATTTTGCATTATTCCAGTTAATACGTCAGGTTGTATCGTTAAAACCAATGATAGTGAAGGTTCTTTAATATAATCACTGCTACGTCCTACCCTGTCAACTCTTAGCGTATCTCCTGCGTGTGCTTTGAGAAAAACATCAATATTCATATTTTGAGAATAGCGTCCGCTCATAATATCAAATATTCCACCTTCTGCACTAACAATTGCCATTCTTCCGTTATTATCTGCTAATAGGCTTGTCAACTTTTCAGGGCTTACATCATCCGCCAATAATCTTAATGGTTTTATATCTTCAAAGGTTTCTAATTCTTCTGCTTTCTCTAATGCTTCTTGTCTACTCTCATAGCTTCCCTTTTTAGCTGCTGTTGCTTTAAGTCTTTCAAGTTCTTTTTCTAGCATACTTTTTTCAGTTTGATTTTTTGCTATTTCAGGTTTAAGCTGTTCATTGGTTTGTGATTCATATTCATATAGAATTTTTGTTACATGTGTCATTATTGCCGATTTTCTTTCTCCCGGTCTAGCGATTGCAGCACAGTATAAGGGGGTAGGTTCATACCAACCAAGTTTACCTTCAACTTTATATACTTTATTACATGGTATAGACAATACACCAAGTGTTGCAACTGCTGCCATATCTTCCGGGGTTTGTGTTTCTTCTGATATTGCTTTAACATAATCCGCTACCCATGGAGTTAAACAATCTGTAGGGAATTTGGGAAGATTAAAAACGTCAAAGGGTAGAGGGGTTTCCCATTCATCAATATCATTTTCTTTTTGTGGTTTCCATTCAGGAGTATTCTCAACAAGTTCATTAAGTAACTGTAAGCCTTTTTTCTTTCCGTTAGTATGAAAGAAGTCCGTAACATCACCCTTTTCAGGTAATCCCGGTAATTCAATGATTTTTATACTCTTAGCTATACCATATAGAGAGGATGCAACTTGTTCAGAGTGTTTCTTGCCCACTTCATCATTATCTGGTATAATACAGATATAACCATTACGTAAATATTCATTGTAATGTGGCTGCCATTTACCCGCTCCCATAGGGCTAGTGGTAGCCGTTAAGCCTAGCTTTTCAAGGTTGTCACAATCCTTTTCACCTTCTGGCTTATAAACACGCTCACCTTTATTAATTGCTTTGCGTACTTTGGGATGATTATATATCTCGGGTTTTATCCCTTTAAGTGAATATATCCATCCGCCTTTACCGTCAGGTCTACGTTGTGAAAATCCTTTAGGTTCATACCTTATCGTTTGGTGAATAAGTTTTCCGTTAACATCCGTGTAATCATAAGTTGCAATAACCTTTTTTTCTGTTTTCTTCACTTTGGGGAACAAGATTTGCATATCCAGTCCTATTGTTGTTAGTATTCTTTCAGTTTTACATCTGGCATGGTCATGTATAAGTATATATCCATCATCGCCAATAGAAATACTTAGAGAATTATGTTTGTCATCATGACATGGGCATCTTGCTGTCCAACCATTTGAAGTTTTTTTTACGTTTTCTAATCGTTCTAATATTGTTTTTGCTCTTTCAAGAGCATCATTCATTTGCATAGTTTTCACCGTCCCTTATTGCTTCCCAATTGTCAATCAATGATACAAACTCATCTATTAAGCTATCATTCAAAAACTTTCCGTAATATGTGCCGTTTAAGTATTTGTTTATATCTCTATAACTATCTGTATTTGGGAAGCAACGTCTTTTTACGTGTTTTACCACTTCATTACTTCCGTGTTCAAGAACATACTTTATAAATGTCATATTATCACCTTACCTTGCATTGCTCGTTTAACCATTGCTGAAATAATTCTGCATTTACAAGTAGCCTTTTACCTACTCTAAAACTAGGAAATCCTTTTGAATTCATTAATTCATAAACAGTCTTTCTGCTAAGTCCCGTTTGTGCCATAATGTCATTTGCATCATAAACCATTTTTTTATTATTCTGCATTTGTTATACCTCCTTAAAAATTTAAATAATTAGTTATTTTATTAACTTGAAGATAATGAAGCTTTTGTTAAAATTGCAATTATATTGTGCTATCCCGGCAATCACGGGGCAGTTTTTTTATGTCTTATTCCTTTAACCACAAACGAATACTGTATTTCACCAATTACGCTATTGCATAATGTAATTATATATGATATAATCGTGAATGTAAAATAACAATAAAAATTCACGACAATAGAGCCTTTGTAAATAGAAGGATAGGAAGGTATATTAATTAAATTTAAAACAAAATTAATTCACGACAGGGAAAGGAGAAATTTTAATGACAGAAAAGGATAAAAAAATGTATACTATTGAGTTTATGCCATACAGTAGGCAGGAACAACTTTTTAAAGGTGAAATATACAGTGAAATACTAGTTCACGGGGGAATACTCATGGATTTATTGAGAGTAGACACAGAGGAGGATGTCAATAAATTCCTAGACTATTATTTATGTTCTGACGTTTATAGTATAGTTAAACGTGATGACTTAGATGGAAGCTACGAGAAAAGATTATCATCAAATATAATGGACGCTTTTATTAACGAGAAAAATGAACTATTATTAGCAATTAAATCGCTAGAAACAAATAAAAAGAAATCAAATATAGGAGAAAAGGAAACAAATAAAAGTAAACAAGAGACATATGAAGAAATCATGAAAAGAAGAAAGAAATATAATAATATGTTAGAAAACGAAAACAAACGTATCGAAGCCTTTGTATCTTATGCAGAAGCAAGGTTAATAGATATATCTCTCGGTATAACGCCTAGTATACAAGAAACTGTTGAAATTATTAAAGAAACAAGGACTTATAAAGTCGAAGGTATTCTCTATGATAGATTAGTGCCTACATCGAAGAATTTAATAACAGTAGCAGGTATTACTTTCAAGTTTTCCACTGATGATATTTTTACGTTAGCATGGTTAGAATTAATTATTACGGTTCAAAATAACCTTGCAATAAAAACATGTGATACTTGTGGGAATTACTATTTTAACGCAACAAGAAAGAATAGTAAGTTTTGTCCTGTATGTGGCCCAGAAAGTCGTAACTCAAATCAAAGAACAAAAAAGGATAAGGATAGAAATGCTATTATCCGTCAAATTCAAAGAGGAGTATTAACTATTGAAGAAGGTAATAAAGAATTGAAGAATAGAAAATTAAAAGAATATAAGCCTAGACCAAAGAAGAAAAATAAAAAGTAACATAGTGGTATCAGCGTGGGAAATTTTATTCACAATTCGATTTTAAAAATAACGTTCTATATTTTCTTAGGGTATAGGGGAGAGAACACGCCACCCCCTTTACACATACCCCCGGGGTATCCCCCCCCCACCTTAAAAAGTTGTACCCTTGCTGTACCCTTACCGACTTATCATTTTAAATAATTTAAGATAACATAATATCATATTGACACGTGAAAAAGTGCATGGTTATCACGTTATATAATTCAGTATCACAACCACCAACCAATTGGAAATCGTGTGTACGTTAATAGCGTACCGAGGGTTCGAATCCCTCTCTCTCCGCCAGTCAAGTAAGTTACTATGTGGCATAATCTTCTTATAATTGTGATAAAATTGTGACATTTTATTTTTTAGAGCCTTTTATGTCTCTTTTTTTATTCTTCCAACCCTTTGGAGTGTTTACCCAAACAGAGACACTATTGCAACAATTAAAGCTATTGATGATACTCTATCTAAGTACAAGAAAATTCCTGAAAACCTTAATCTTATCTTTGACGGCAATCCTATTTACCTTTTAGCTCAACACTACTTTGCCAGACATGGGATTTACTTTGATGTTACTCAAGTAATTGGTTTAACCAATGATGACCCAGTATCTGAAGAGTACAGACCTCTTAAACAAGTTGTTGAAAGACTTAACCGTACTCTTAAAAGGTATTACAGGTCAACCAACGGTTTTTCTGCATTTAACAATTGTCAGAATTACTTAACCTTATTTACTACTTGGCACAATTTCTTAAGACCTCATAAGACCCTTAAATACGAAGTTCCTGTAGACATCCATGAGGTTACAACGCTACCTAACATGCCTGCAATATGGATAGAGATGCTCAATATGGCTCAGGAGTATATTCTAAAACATCAAGCAGCATAAACTAAACTCCTCGGGCAGGCATGGAAACCTGCCCCTACAAAACATAACTCCTACACAGCGAGTTTACTTACCATGCTCTAATTTAGCATTTCTCTACAATTTTGTTTTTTTGCTCATTCCAAAATCATCATAAATTCTTACCTTTTTTCCCACAATATTTAACTGTCAATGTTTAACTTACATTTACCTACATTACTGTAAGCTTAACTTCTTGTTTTCATAAAAGTTTTCACACTAGCTTTAAAGATTCCACAGCAGCATTAGCAGCGGATGCCGCATCAGACTCATATATATCCGCCCTAATACTCTCGCAATAAGCCTGTGTTACAGGTGCCCCTCCTATCATTATTGTTACCTTGTCACGAATCCCCGCCCTTTCCACAGCCTCAACAACTGTTTTCATTTCACTCATTGTGGTTGTAAGGAGAGCAGAACAAGCTATAATCTGTGCCTTTTCAGAAATTGCAGCTTCAACAAACTTTTCTGCCGGAACATCAACACCAAGATCAATAACCTCCAGACCTTTACCCTCCATCATCATTTTTACGAGGTTTTTACCTATATCGTGAAGGTCTCCTTTAACTGTGCCAAGCACAACCTTTCCTGCAGCTACTACTCCATCCTCAGCAAGAAGGGGCTTAAGAATTTCAGAACCCGCATTCATAGCACGAGCGGCAATTAGCACCTCAGGGACATAAACCTCATTGTTTTTAAATTTTTCGCCTATAATGCTCATACCTTTTAGCAAACCTTGTTCAAGTATTTCCTTTGCGCTGATTTTTTCGTCTATCGCCTGTTGTACCAATTCTTTAACTACCTTAACCTTACCTTTTTGCAGATTTTCTGAAACTTCCATTAATATACTCATTCAATTTATCTCCTATCTTTATTTTAATTTCCCGCGTCGTTGTCTATATTTGCCTGGTGTTACCCCAGTGATTTTTTGAAAACCTTTAAAAAATAGCTTTTAAAAATATGACGGACTTAAGAACACATAGTTTGGAGAACTTTAGCTTCTGTTTAATTTTACCACATCCAGATTAATAAATCTATGATTTTTCCTAAATGTGCCCAAAAGAATTCACGATTTTATTGAAATTAAACAGTCTCTCCTCCTCCCCAGAATCATCTGCACTTATTAACTTTTATCAGTCTCTATCCGGTATTAAAAATCAGTTCCGGCTTCCTCTTTAATGTATAGAGTCCTTTTATCAATTGTCTAACAAGCTCAACTTGCGTCTTCACAGATCTTTTAATTCTTCTATGATAAAAAAGTTGAACATAATTTGAGGCTATAAACATTAAACAAAGTACTGCCTCAATCGCATTGCCACCATGTACAAAACAATGTTCAAGCCCGCATTCAGTCTTTAAATTATGAAATATTGAATTCTCGATATCTTGCCTTGCTCTAATTATTTTGAAGAGTATTTCTAATTCCACAACCAAACTTGTAGTTATAATCATAATCTGCGAACGTTTGCCGTCAGACTTTTTCATTAAAAACTTAACAAACCTAAGTGGCTTATTAACATTATTCATATTGAAGATATCTTCATAAACCTTGATGCTTTCGTATCCTTTAACATCTTTCCAAATAACCACTTCATCTGATTTGTTAATCTTCTTTTTTATTTTTTTAACACTCTCAATATTGTTGCTTTTAACTCTAACAACTGTCTCAATGTCAGATGAAATGCAAGCATTAATCCACTCCGAATTACAAGCAATCGCATCATAAACTAATACATCTATCAGATGTTTATGATTTTCTGATACTCTTGTAATCAGTCGTTTTGCTGCAGTTAATTCACCTTCATCCTTTGTAGCTGTATCTTCTCCAGGCTTATATTGTTCAAAATCAATAATAAAGCTTTGCTCCTTCTCCAATAGTTGATAGCACAACACTGCTATGAAAATTACGCTTCTCTTGCTTGCCTTTTTCGAATGCAATTAGGCGATTTTCACAACTCTTCTTATCACTATTAAACGTCTGAGTTCCATCAATTGCAGCTACTACATATCCATCAATTGTTCCGTTATCGAAAACTTTGTTTTCCCGCGCTTTACTTATTCCCTGATATAAAATATCCCTCAGTTTTGAGAGATCTATAACCTTCAAAGTGTCTCGTATTGCATCAATTTTTGGCAACTTCATGCCTTTTAGTAAAATATTCTTAAATTCTTCTGATACTATCATATTGTTCAGTTCGTTAAAACTTCTAACTCTCAGTATGAATCCTAATAAAACCGGTAAAATAATTTGTGCAGTTTTATACGATGACTACCGCCACTAGAACCCCCGCTTCTGTAAGCGGAAGTTCTAGTGGCGCTACGTCCCTGGATAACGGTTTCTAAGGCTCAGGTGGAGTTAAAACTCCATCTGAGCCTTAGAAACCAATTTATATGTAGGGTTCTTTCGTCCATCTGTAATGCGTTTCAAATCTCTATCTATATGATAAACGTTTTTGATATATTTTACAATCTTTGCAAAGTAATTCTTTCTCAAAAAAACATTCCTCCATTCCGATTAATTATACACCAAAATGTAGGAAAATCCACCGAATTTGCGACACTCTTTTGATAATGGTTAAATTATTGATATATCTGGTTGTTGCGGATTTAGGCGCTAAAGTTCTGGATTGCACCACCTTAATATGTTATGATTAACTTGTTTATATCGTTTTGGCGGTATAATAAAAAACTAAATATGAAAGGGTGATATCATATGAAAAATACAAATATAGTTATCTCGATTAAAATAAGGAGGGTGACTATACTTTAGCCCTCCTAACAAAACGGAGGAATGTATTTTGGACAAAGATTTCATCAAAAAGCATTGGTATGCGTATATTTACGAACAACAAGTTATTCAGGCAGACGAAGTTAATTTTATTCTTTCCATTGTAGGAAACGAGCCTCAAAATATTTTAGAGGTCGCATGCGGTGGTGGAAGGATAGCTGTGCCTTTAGCGCTGGCCGGCCATAAGGTAACTGGATTCGACTTTGATGAATATATGCTTGAAAAAATTGCTGCTAAAGCAAAGGGACTTTCAAATATTTCATTTTATAAAGCTGACGCTGTCTTGCACGATTGGGGTAAAGATTTTGATGTAGTTATCTTGGCAGGTAATATACTTTTGAATATCGAATCAGAACTGCCCTATGAGCAAGCTCAAGAACTTTTCATTAAAAAAGCTGCAGCAAGTGTAAAACAAAATGGATACATGTATCTTGATTTTGATTGCTACGAGAGGCCTGATCATGCCTCTGATAAAAAGCAGGAATGGGTTTGTTTTGAAGGTACCGATGACCTTGGCACATATGGCAAATATATTGTCATCAGCGGTGATTACAGCAATCAAACACATATTGACAAGAGTTATCGTCGTTATGAAATTATCCCTAAGGATGGGGAAATGTTCTCATTTGAGACAACATCTATCAAGCATTTCCCGACATTTAAACAAATTAAGATGTGGCTTGATAATGCTGGTTGGGAAATAATTCACCTTTATGGTGGCTATCAAAAAAACCCAATGGACGAAAAAGTAATTGGAAATCGTGCAATCATTTGGGCAAAGAAGAGTTAAATTCAGACCAGTAAAATGGGTATTAGTCTCTTCAGCATATAATCCATTTCTCAACTGATAAATTAAACTAATTTTACATATTAGCACCTTTTTGACCAGAGATCAGATAGGTGCTTTCCTTTACCTAGTTGCCGCTTGACATAGTAGAATTACCTCCTTGAAAGTTTGGAGAACAGACCTTTTCAGCCTGTTCTCCTTTAACTTGAGGCATTCGTTAGCCTGTAATAAGAGTTAAAATTTCTTTGGCGAAGGTAATAATTACAGCGCCTGCAAGGGTTAGAAAACCGTTTGCTCTCTGGGAAGGGTCATGGGATTTCAGAGAAAGACCAATCTGCACAATACTAAAGCCCAGCAGGATCAATCCAATGGCACGGATCAGTCCAAATATAAAATCCGATAAGTTGTTGACAACGGTTAAGGGGTCATTTGCAGCGTCGAAATCACGGGGAAATCGTGACATTATTGTGACTTTTTCTTTTTTTTAGTGAACTTTGTTCTGTTTCATATCCCTGACACTAGCTCCAAAACTTCCTATCTAAGCTTCTATATTGGATTGCTTCAGAAATATGCTCCACCTTAATATCATCACTTCCATCTAAATCTGCAATTGTTCTTGCTACTTTTAGAATCTTATTATATGCCCTTGCACTAAGCCCAAACCTATCAAATGCATTTTTAAGAAGTGCCTTTTGTTCAAAACCAATATTGCAATAGGTATCTATATGGGAAGGCTGCATTTGAGCATTGCTAAATATATTCTCTTTTTTATATCTGGATAACTGAACTTTTCTTGCTTCATCTACACGCTCTTTTATATCTGATGAGCTTTCTGCTTTTCTCTTGGTTTCAAAATCTTTATATTTGACCGGTGAAACTTGTATATGGATATCTATTCTATCAAGCATTGGTCCACTAATCCGACTCAAATAATGTTGTATCTGCAGTGGTGAGCATGTACATTCTCTGGTACTATCTCCATAAAACCCACATTTGCACGGGTTCATTGAAGCAACCAACATAACATTGCTTGGATATGTCAATGTTGCATTTATTCTGGAAATAGTGACACAGCCATCTTCAATCGGCTGTCTCATGGCTTCAAGGGCATCTTTTCTAAACTCGGGTAACTCATCTAAAAAAAGTACACCGAAATGTGCTAAGCTAATTTCACCGGGCTTAGGTATTTTACCCCCACCGATTAAGCCTGCCGAAGAAACAGAATGATGAGGGTTTCTAAAAGGTCTTATTGTAATAAGTGAGCCCGTTTCAGATAATAATCCCGACACACTATGTATTTTAGTTACTTCCAGAGCCTCCTCAAATGTTAAATCAGGAAGTATAGTAGGGATGCGCTTTGCAATCATTGTTTTTCCACTTCCGGGTGGTCCTATCATCAGTAAGTTATGTCCACCCGCAGCAGCTACCTCTAATGCTCTTTTTACGTTTTCTTGCCCCTTTACTTCTGAGAAGTCATAATTATACTTTTTGGCTTCCCCAAATAATCTATCAACATTGGTATCATATGCAGATAAGGGTACTTCGCCCGTCAAGTGATCTATTATTTCGTTCAAATTAAGTGCCGGATAAACCTCGATTCCCTTTACAACAGCCGCCTCATCAGCATTCTCTACCGGAAGAATGATTTTCTTTATACCCATCTTTTGAGCTTCAATAGCTATAGGAAGTACTCCATTAACCGGTCGTAATTCTCCATTAAGTGATAGCTCTCCTAAAAAAATGTATTCTCTGATTTCTTCTAAACTAACCTGAGCGGATGCTGCTAGAATACCTATTGATATCGGTAAATCAAAAGATGGGCCTTCCTTCTTAATATGTGCAGGTGCTAAATTGACAGTTATTCTCCTGATAGGAAATTCGAAACCCGAATTCTTTATTGCTGCCCGAACCCTTTCCTTTGCCTCCTTGACACCAACATCCGGAAGACCTACAATATCCAGTCCCGGTAGACTCTTAGTTATGTCTACCTCTACATCTACTATAAACCCATCTACCCCTAACAACCCACAGCTTTTTATAATTGAAAACATTTGTCAACCTCACTTTTGTCCCGAATATATGTTCTGTACATAGAATAACAAATGCAATTGTAATTGTCAAGTATATTTACATGTTTTTTCTATGATGCTTGACAAAGTGGTTACTGTTCAGAGATTGTTAATTAATTCGTTGCGCCACAGGGCAGTTCTATCATTTCCTCTTTAGTCAACGGGCGGATAGGGTTATCCAACCCCCTACTATCTTCGAACCATTCCCATAGATACGTCAGTGTAGTAAACTAGCCCCTGAATAGCAATAAAAAAATAGGGCGATAAGGTTTTTTTACTAACCCCGCCCTATTTTTTAATACTTACCTTGTTATAAGTTAATTACGGTATCTCAATATCGCCATATCATGAACTTTATTTCCATCAAGTGATGTTCTCATAAATACTATGTCATCCTCTGTTACATTATCAGGGTCTCCTATTTCAATTTCTATTCCGCTTGATGTTTCTTCTATAATATAAGTTTTTGCACTTGATATATCATAGTTTTTATCCCCTGTAACTAGTATTGATTGAGATGTATAATCTACTGTTATTACTTCTGCATATACTGTACGTCCATTGTTGTCTAGTTTTGTTGTCTTATAATCTGTTCTTTCTGCTGAACCTGAAGAAGGTATGGTAAATAATATATCAACCATATCTATTCTATCAGAACCGTCCTTAGCAAATTGTATTATATCTCCCGTGTTAAGATCTTCTAATACAATATCATCTTTGGCATTTATCTCAAAATCAGTACCACTTCTATAACCAACTAATCTGTGATAATCTCCTTCGTTTCCAGCAGCTGATATTATTCTTTCTACAACAACAAATGCTTCATTAGGCACTATATTCGCTGAAGAACCTTCCTTTTGTCTTACTAAAAGAACACCTATATTTCCTACCCTATCTGCATCATACACCTCTATGCTGTATCTTTTTGAATCAACAAAAGTAGCAGTTCTTTTATAACTGTTTGTATCTGTTTCATCTAAAGGAACATAAATAATTTTTGTACTGCTGGTTTTCTTAAATTGTCCTTCAAATATTGTTCCACTTGATCTATATAGTGCATCTTCATTTGCATAATCTAATGAAAAATTTTGCAAATCATATCTATTATCCCCATCAGTGTTATCCAAAGGAAGCTCTATTCTAGAAAGCTGCCCGGATGAATTAGTTTCAAAATTAATAAGTTGATTTGTTTCTACCTCATCTGCTACAATTCCTGCATCTAACCTTTCCCCATCATAATAAATAGTACTTGCCCCTTCTAGAGTTCTTAAACTTCCGGCATCAGTGTACATTCTAAAGCGAACAACTCCACCTACTCCACCTTGCTCTTCAACTCCGATAAGGTATGCATAGTTTTGACTTGCTGATGAAGTTCTGTTGATTCCTGCTATTCTTCCTTCAGTATTTAAATATAAGTCAACTCTGTCGCCAACACTTATTGCAGTAGTATATTGATTAGACATATCTACTAATACTTCATATTCTTTATTATTTACCTTTATTAAATCCCCCGGTTTTAATCCGGCATCATCTGAGCCACCGGCTACTTCTGTAACATTACCTGAAACTTTATTTCTTGCAACCATAACTGTCCATAATCCTTCTTGACCTGCTGAAGGTTCTCTTTTAGCAATTGATAAAACATCATCTTGTCTGATATCTTTAGTTTCTATTTCCTGACCATCTTTTATAATTGTCACACGATAATTGTTGTTTCTTTCATTAAGGTCAATTGTTCCCTTATTGAACTTAGCTGTAACTACATGTGTTGAAGTGTTAACTCTTTCTACAACATATGTTTCATAGCTCGTTACAAATACTACATCAAATGAGCCACTATTTTCACTGTCCACAAGTAATATTTGCCCTGAATCAGGCTGTTCAAAACTACTAACCTGCTCTCCATTTACAAAAATTCTTGCATTTGTTCCAATTGTAAGCTCTCTTGGTTGGTAATCATTTTTATTTTCCCAATATTCAATTACTCCATTCGAATAATATTCTATGTCTTCTGCCTTTATTATCATGGATGTGCTATCTCTGTCTTCTCTTATATGAATAAGCGTAGCTAAACTCGTTACAGGATTTATTTCAGCAAAATATCTAACTCTATATCCAAGTAAATCCTTTGCATCAGTTTCACCAACATTAAAGATTTTACCATCTATTTCAACTTCATCACGTCTCATTTTTGCAGCACCCAACAATGAAACCTCATCATTTGCAGTTAGCTGACCTACACCCTCTTCAACATTTAAGTTTTGATTTAAAAGATTTTTGCCGGTTGCAACTCTATATGTTGCACCTTCACCATAACCTGACCTCTCCATAATATCAGCTGTCAGTGAATTAAACATCAATTTTGCAACTATACCTCTGTTAGCAGGCTCACCTTTTTGCCCTTGTACTCCCTTCGTAACACCATTTTGTGCAGCAGAAGCAAGATAGCCGTCCGGATATCCTCCCCTTTGTTCAGAAAACTCTTCATATCCAAGAGCACAAACTATCATTTTTGTAGCTTGCTCATAAGTAACAGGGTCTTCAGGCCCAAACATATCATTGCCATATCCTGCTATTATGCCCATATTATAGGCGATATTAATATTGCCTGTTGCCCAATGGTCAGCAGCAACATCAGAAAATGGTGTAACTCCTTTGTTTGCATCTACTATTTCCTCTAATCCTAAAACTCTTGTAATAACAGCAGAAAATTCTGCTCTTGTTATGTTATTATTCGGCTTAAATGTGCCATCTTCATAACCTTTTAGAATTCCAAGAACATTTAATGCTTCAATCGATTCCTCTAGAAACGCATCTTGTGCTATAAGTTCATCTTCTGTTGTAGCTGTTGAATCTTCCGCAAAAACCATAGATGTAGTAAGCAGCATTATTGATACAAATACTGCAGTGAAAAGATTAAAATATTGTTTCTTCATATAACTCATCCCCCGTTAAAAATTTTTATAATAACTCATTATCTATAATTATAATATTTTTTGTCCCATAAGGCAATGAATTTTTTGATAAATAAGAATATTTAATGATATTGTAACACTAATTATTTTCATTTTATATATAGAACTTATTAATTAATACTATGAATCATAATAGGGCTTGATAAATCAAGCCCCTATATGCTTACAAAATAATTCTTCAATGTTGTTAAAAAAGCCGGTGCATTTTACACCGACTTTTTTAATTTTCTAAATTAGTATCTGTAAATAACTATCTCTTCAACAGAGCTTTCATTCATGCGAATGAATACCATATCTCCATTTTCAACAACTTCATTATTAACTACTCTTTGTTGTCTGATATCACCTGTACTTACAATAGCTGCTCTGTTAGAAGACCTTGAGAAGTCATATCTGTATATCTTAGCACCTGATGTTGAGAACCTAACATTGTTAACTGCAGCTTCTGCAATATTTTCTGTTACTTCACCATCTTCATCTAACATTTTACCTTGATCATTTCTTACTATAATATCAATGTTTACGGAACCTGCACGTCTGGATGTTACTTCACCGTATGCTGTATAAAGTTCTGCACGATTATCTTCTTTCCAATCGTTATTCCATTTTTCAAAAGATTTTGAAGTTCCATTTGCATTTGGAGCAAACAATTCAGTTACTCTGTTTATTTCATCTCGTGCATCAGTTTCAAATAATATTGCATCACCTGGTTTGTAACCTTCTAATGCTTCGCCGTCATCTATCATGTTAACCCAATCACCATCTTGAAGTGCATACATTCCATTAACTATATAACCATCATTATTAGTAGAACTGGTTATTCTATCAATTAATGCAAGTCCTGAGTCGTAACTCATATCGCCATCAGTAAAGAGAACCACTGATACATTACCTGCTGTATCTATATCATAAAGTTCAACTGTGTAGTCCATGTTATCCCCGAATATACTTCCATTTCTTACAGAATATCTATTGTAATCAGTTTCGCCTTCAGGAATATCAAATACTATTGTATTACTATCCACTTCATAGTTTCTTCCAAACAAACCATTTCTGTGTGTCATCGTGCCTGATGCCCAAATTGAAAATACATTGTCTTCACCTGTAGACCTTGCTTCTTCAATTCTTGTTATTTCACCTGATGTGTTTAATTGGATAGTAACCAATTGACCTGCTGCTAAAACTCCATCTTCTTCTCTATCTCCTACTTTACCACCAACTAAATCAAGATGATCTCCATCTCCACTTCCTGTTTGTCTGTAAGAGCCTTGGTCTCCGCTACTATCTGTAAATCTTATAGTACTTGCTCCATCATATATTACTACATCACCATCACGTGTTAACACTCTAAATTGTGCTGTTGTGCTACCAAATACACTTTCAACTCCTGTGTCAATCAAGTAAGCATAATTACGTGATGTTCTCATGCTTGTATCTGCATATACTATTCTGCCATCTAAGTCAAGGAAGAAAACTCCTTCACTATCTAATCCAACACCATAATCAGCTAGATCAACAGCTGCATTTGCTTCATATTTTTGTCCATCAATGAAGTATTCAGCAACATCATCATCTTCATAAAATTCTGTAACTTTTCCTTCTACAGTATCATTTAATACTTCGATTTGAATTAATTCAGCTCTGTTACTACCATAAAGAGTAGTAGAGTCAGCTGCTACAGCTAAAACATCCCATTCTTGAATATCTTCTAATTCAATTGCTTCACCATCACTTGTTATAGTGAATTTGTAATTTCTGTCTGTAGGATCAAGTTCTACCATGTCTCCGTTTTTATCGCTTATTGTGTAAGCAACTGGATCTACGAAATCAACAACTAAATATTGATATTCTTTTACATGAACCACATCATATCTATCATCTCTATCAGTGTCAACAAGAGTTACTTGACCTGATATAGGCTGTAGATAAATGTCATTTATACCTTTAGCTTTTCCGTTATAAATCAAGCTTGCATTGCCTTCAATATAAACTCTTTCAGGTTCATAATCTCTGTCTCTGTCAAGCCAATATTCTAATACATATCTGTCAGAAGATGTGTTTGTTTCATCATCAACACCTTCAATATCAAAAGCGTCTATAACAAGAATTTCATTTTCATCAGCATCTTCCATAATTGCTACAACAGTTCTGTCTCTTCCAAGATTATCTTCTCTAATATAAGCAATTACTTTATATCCAAGAAAATCATTTGCATCTGTATTGCCTATTTTTGCTGTAACAGTAGCATTATATCCATCACTACCTACATTTGAATTGCTTTCATCGTCATAATATTTAATAGTAACTTCAGGAGCTCTTGTTGAAGTGCTTCTTCCGGAAGTAAGTGTAGAATATTCATTAGCTGTTACTGTACCATAAATCTTCATTACATCTAATTTGTCGCTTAGTAATGTTCTGCCATCAGAATTCTTTTCGAATATAGGATCTCTTCCGAAACCTGTTTGTTCCATAAGAACAACATCAAGTGCATTATAAGTTAATTGAGATACAACACCTCTTGATGCAGGTTGTCCCGGTGTACCTGAAGCGCCTCTTGTAATCTTTTCTTGAGAAGCTATTACCATGTAACCTGTAGGATATCCACCGTTTGCCATTGCTGCAGGCTCATAACCTAACGCTGCAACTAACATTTTAATTGCTTGTTCGTAAGTTACTTCATCATCAGGACCGAATGTTCCATCGCCATGTCCTACGATAATTCCCATGCTTGCTGCCAGACTAACATACCCTGAAGCCCAATGTTCCTCAGGAACGTCTGTAAATTGTGTTGCTGTTTTTTGGTCTCCTGAATTTCCTAAGCCTAAAGCTCTTGTAACAACAGCTGCAAATTCAGCTCTTGTTATTGTTTTCTCAGGACCAAATGTTCCGTCATCATAGCCCTTAATGATTTCAAGAGCCGTAAGAGTGGTAACAGCTTCTTCCACATTTGTATCTTTTACATCTTCAAATGTTGCGAAAGCAACTGTACCTAGCATCATAGTAAGTGCTACTACTAATGCTACTACTGTTTTGAGATTTCTCATAATAAAATCCTCCCTTTAAATAATATAATTTTTTTGGTAGAGGGTTAATTTACATACATAACGCAGTTAGACTATCCCTCTCTTTTTTATAATCTAACTATTATATCAGGACTGCGTCTAATACTGTTATATGACTTATCCCCTGATTTCTTAATTGATTATACCACTAGTGTAATATCAAGTCAATAATCGAAATACAGTTGTAACAAACTTGTAAAGTTTGAGTCATTTTGCCTAAGCATACTGTTTGTTTAGTGCAGCCTCAATAAAACTTATAAACAATGGGTGGGGTCTGTTGGGTCTGGATTTAAACTCGGGATGGAATTGGACACCTACAAACCAGGGATGTTCAGGTATTTCAATAACCTCGACCAATCTCTCGTCAGGTGAAATACCGGATATCTTCATACCCATTTTATCAAAAATATCACGATACTCGTTATTAAACTCATATCTGTGTCTATGTCTTTCATATATTAATTTCTCATTATAAGCTTCATATGCCTTGCTGTCAATAGATAACTTGCAGGGGTATAGCCCCAACCTCATTGTTCCGCCTTTTTCATCTGTATCCTTCTGCTCAGGCATAATGTCTATAACCGGATGAGTTGTATTCTGATTAAGCTCTGAACTATGTGCATCCTCATACCCTAATACATTTCTTGCAAATTCTGCAACAGCAAGCTGCATTCCAAGGCATATTCCGAAATAGGGAACATTATTTTTCCTAGCATACTCTGCAGCAACAATCTTTCCTGTAATTCCCCTATCACCAAATCCTCCCGGAACTAATATACCGTCAACATCTTTAAGCATATCATTACAATTGTCATTGTTTAATTCTTCAGAAGATATCCATTTGATTTGTACTTCTGCCCCATTTGCTATACCGCCATGATATAAAGCTTCTGCAATACTGAAATATGAATCGTGCAAAACTACATACTTACCTACAATCGCTATCATAACCTTTTTATCTATTCTGTTAATCTTATTTATTATTTCATTCCATTCCGATAAATCAGGTTCTCCGCAGTTTAAATTCAATCTTTTACATACAATATCAGAAAAACCCTCTTTCTCAAGCATTAAAGGAACTTCGTAAAGTGTAGGTGCATCCAGGTTTTCAATAACCGAATCACCGGGTATATTACAGAACAATCCTATCTTATCTTTTAACTCTTTGGCAATAGGTCTTTCAGAACGACAGACAATAACATCGGGCTGTATTCCAAGCCCTAACAATTGTTTTACGCTATGCTGAGTTGGCTTTGTTTTTTGTTCTCCTGATTTGCCCAAGTATGGTACAAGAGTAACGTGTATGTACATACAGTTTTCCCTGCCTACTTCTGTTGCAACCTGCCTGATAGCTTCTAAAAAAGGTAAACTCTCTATATCTCCTACAGTACCACCTATTTCCGTTATTACTATGTCCGTATGCCCGGATTTACCTAATCTATATATTCTATCTTTGATTTCATTAGTAATATGAGGAATAACCTGCACTGTGCCTCCAAGATAATCTCCTTTTCTTTCCTTAGATATAACAGACCAATATACTTTACCGGTCGTTACACTGTTATTCTGACTCAGATTCTCATCAATAAATCTTTCATAATGACCAAGATCTAAGTCTGTTTCTGCTCCATCATCAGTCACAAAAACCTCTCCATGCTGATATGGGCTCATAGTCCCCGGGTCTACATTTATATACGGATCAAATTTTTGTATTGTCACATGTAAGCCTCTTGATTTTAATAGACGTCCCAACGATGCGGCAGTTATTCCTTTGCCTAGTCCCGATACGACTCCGCCGGTTACAAATATGTATTTAACAGGCATAAGCCACCCCCCTGAATATTAACAAAAAAATTGAGCATCGAGAATAATAACATTCCAAATACTCTTAACTATACTATCATTATTCGCCATCTTTTGCAAGAAATTTTTTCCGGGATTTTTAGCCTATCCGGCTGTTTGTTTTAAAAGCTGTAGTTTAAGTTTGCCATCAGTCTCTTTTTTTTCTTCCTTTATATATTCTATCACAGGTTCGAGCTTTTCGTAAAAAATAACTATCAAGTCATCCCGTTCAGCATTTTCTACAGCTTCTTTTAATGCTTGTATTTCATCAAATATAATATTTATCCTATCTTTGTGCACACCACCTTTAATCGCACCTCCCTTTATAATAGAAGCTACCTCACCTTGTTTTCTTCCCCTTAAATCACTATCCTCCTTAATATATATATAGTCAAATTCGGAGCCACATATTTCCCCTACCTCTTCTATATGCTCATCCCTTCTGTCCCCCGGCATACCCACAACACCTATAAGCCTTCCTGAAGATATTTTTCTGACAACACTAATCACATTATTATATCCGGCAATATTATGTGCATAATCAACTAGGATTTTAAAATACCCCATGTCAAAAAAGTTGAATCTGCCCGGATTATTACTTATATCTGAAGTAAATAGCTTTAATGCACTTGCTACATTCTCCGGAAATATACCTAATCCATAAGAAACTGCAACTGCAGCTAAACTATTCTCAACATTACACTCTACTATACCTCCAAGAGTTGCAGGTATATCCTTAATGTTTATGACAGATGTTGCTTCATTTTTCTCAGCAAGAAATATAGTGTTTTCTTCTATAAATACTCCTTTCCCTCCGTTTTGAAGATGCTCATGTAAAGTTTGATTGTCATGTTCTTTGGAAAATAATATACAGGTAACCTTTAACCTTGGTAAAATTTCTATCAGCTTTTTATCATCAGCATTAAGTACAACGCAACCATTAGGTTTTACTGCCTCTGCAATCAAGGATTTCACCATGAGCAAATCATCAAGGGTTTCTACACCGTCAACACCTAGATGGTCTTCTGAAATATTAGTTATAACACCTATATCCGCAAGGTCATAACCTAATCCTTTTTTAATAATCCCTCCACGGGCCGTTTCCAATACTGCAACATCAATATCATTGTTGCCAAGAACTTTCCTTGCACTAATAAACCCTGTATTATCACCCTTTGATATACATTTATCTCCGACATATGTTCCTATACTGGTTGTTAATCCAACATTTAAACCTTCAGTTTCTAATATCTTTGCTATCATTCCGGCAGTTGTGGTTTTACCGTTGGTACCTGTTATTGATATAATGGGTATGCTGTGCCTTGATTCTTTTGGAAACATCATGTCTAAGATATCCTTTTGAACAAGTCTTCTTGTCCCTTCGCTGGGATAAATGTGCATACGTATTCCGGGAGCAGCATTCACTTCTATTACTGCTCCGTTATTTTCGTTTATTGGAATGGAAATGTCCGGCGTCGTTATATCCACACCTGCTATATCTAATCCAACTGCCCGGGCAGCTGCGATTGCAATTCGTTTATTGTAAGGATGAATATAATCCGTCCTGTCAACTGCTGTTCCTCCTGTACTAATATTACCGTTTTCCCTTAGATACACGATTTGACCCTCTTGGGGAATCGTTTCTTTGCTAAAGCCTTGTCTATTTAAAGCGTATATAGCAACATCATCAATTTTAAGCTTAGTAAGAGGTTTTTCGTGGTCTTCACCCCTTAGTGGATTAAGGTTTTCAGCTGCTACTAATTCTTCTATGCTGCTTTGCCCGTCCCCTTGTACATATGCTGCACGGCGCTCTGCCACCGCACTCACTTTATCCCCAACAACCAGCACTCTATAATCCTTCCCCAATATATATCTCTCGACTAATACGCCTTTACTGTACTCAAGGGCTATTTTAAATGCACTCCTTAATTGTTTTTCATCATTAATATTTAAAACAACGCCCTTCCCCTGATTACCATCATAGGGCTTAACCGCAACCGGTCCGCCCATTCTGTTAAATATTTTTACGGCATAATCTTCGTTATGCGCGATATCACCATCAGTTATCGGAATATCATGTTCTTTTAATATTTGTTTTGTCAGATATTTATTGCTAGCAATATCTACATTAATACATGACACTGTGTCTGTAATTGTAGATTGCATTATTCTTTTATACTTGCCATAACCCAATTGTATAAGACTTTCATTTCCTATACGGGTCACAGGTATCCCTCTGCTTTCAGCTTCCTGAACTATTGCTTTTGTGCTGGGGCCGTGTTCATACTCAAGTGATATACATTTTATTTGGTTAATTATTTTTTCGATGTCTATATATGAACTACTTATCAAACTATTAATAATTCCAATAGCATTATAAGCACATCCTAAAACGCACTTTTCATTTTTATATTCGCATATTATATAGTATAAATTAGGTTCTTTCAGGAGTCTTGCCTTTCCGTATCTTATATCATAGCCCGCAATTAATTGTAACTCCAATAATATATGTTCTGCAACATGTGCCAGATAAGTTCCTTCATTTAATCGTTCTACAAATCCCCCTTTATAGCCGGAGGAACAACAGTGCTCTTTTAAACCGGGTAAAATAAGTACTAGTTTATCATTAAAGTTTTTTATGTGCTTTGTTGGTGTATTATGGTACTCCCCTAAATCTACATCCATTTTTATTACAGGTCTATGGCAGTATATATTTCTTCCATTGTAACACCGCACATCAATTATTTTCATTTGTTTCCTCCTTGTAGTTAGTCAGGATTCAGTTGGTCGGTTGGTCAGGAGGCAGGAAAAACACGGGGACAATGCGTAGGCTTTGTAGAAACCTAATTCATCAAGCCCGCCTGTAAGGATACCATATTTCTGACCAGACATGTGAACAGTCCCCCAAGTCTGATTTCTCCTCCTGCTAATCTAGACTTTTTCAGGAATCGAAGTACTATTCTTTTCTACAGTTCTACTCTTCATATTAAATCCATATCCTTTAGGTATCACATGGAGAATTACATTTGTAATCAACAATAATGCATCGGGGTCAGTTTCCGATACATTTGATTCTCTTATCTTTCTCCCATCTAAAATAGTGACAGAATTACTTCCTATTACTTCAAAAAAACCATCCGGAAATACTCTTATCGCAGTATCTTCATCTATTCCGATACCAAGCATATATGGGTTTTCTGCTATCCCACATAATAACCGCCCTATCCTTCCTCTTTGTGCAAAATGTTGGTCAATAATTGCCTCCTCAAAAAAACCTAATCCGGGTGCCATTTTTAAAGTACATTTTCTTGCAGGGTCATTGTCTTTACCTTCAACAATCATTGTACTGCTCATTACAGACGCACCTGCACTTGTTCCCGCTATTAGTATTCCATTCTTATATACATCATGAAGAGCTTCATCTACAATTGTTCCCCCAATTATACTTGTTATTCTTAATTGATCTCCTCCCGTAAAAAAAATTCCGCTTGAATTTCTTATTTTCTTTGCATAATTCTCATTGTTCGCATCTTCTCTTGAAGCTATATATATTACTGAAATATCCCTAATCCCTAACCTTCTGAAAATTTCCTTATATTCATTTCCAACTTCTTTTGGGATTTCAGTAGCTGTTGTTAAAATACTTAGACGAGCATTTTCACCACCGCTAATCTTTGCAACCTCTTTTAATATTATGCAATCATTAGCCTTGTCTTCTGCCCCGCCTATAATGATAAGATTGCCTCTTACCTTTTCTCCCATATGTGTTTCTCCTTATATGTTGAATAAATCAAGCCTCTACAAAACACGTATTCCTCTAATCGGACTTAATAATAAAAAAATCACTCCAAATTATTATGAGTGATTTTTTTATTATTTATTCAATTTCAGATTAAATAAAAGAAACAAAGGCCAAGGCCAAATAAACCATGGCAAGAAACCGTAGTTTCGGATTGCTTACTCTTCTATATTCGCCTCGAATACCTTATCAAACTCTAAATGCCCTTTGAACTCAGGTGTTTTTTTGCCTTCTATTGTAAATTGGACACCATTAATCCCTTCAATAGAAGTAAGCGTATTAACTATGGAATAAACAGTAAGGTTTTCTCCTGTTGAGCCCCCCGGATGTTTTTCAACAAAACCTTTTGAAAAATCTACAATAGCAATACCCCCTTTAACTTTTACAGTAGGAACTTCCACATCTTTGGGAAAGGGTATAGAAAGGTTCCCTCCTATGGGCCCTTTAAATAATTCATCCATAGCAACTTGGACTAATTCTTCAGTGTTTTTAGCCTTATCTTTTGATACAAATCTTTTTTCATCCACCAATTTTGCATCTTCAGCATCTGCAAAATATAATGTTATATTTACCTTATCTTCTTGATTTTCAACCTCTTCTTCGGATACCATAATGCTGCTGCTCGGTTCAGCCTCCATATCTTCTAGACTGTTTTCATCCTGTTCTATATCTTCTGTTTTGTCGGATAAACATCCGCTAACCAATAATCCCATTAAAACCAACATAACAAATATGGAAATAAACCTTTTCACTGTCCGACACCCGCCTTTCATTTTCTTTCTTTGTTATTCTATGCTTTCATTGCCATAATTATGATTCAATAATTCCAATGCCTTTTCTATCTGCTTATCTATGACAATCTCCATACCATCGATTGCTTGGCTGAGCGTCACCTTGGTAATATAATCCAAGGTTCCGTAAGGGTATAGATTATTATAGGCTTGAAAATCCTTTATAGCTTCAAATGTTTCCTCATCAAGAGTATCATTTGACACATCAATATCATACCCCAAAAGATTTAACCTTTCTTTGGCAGCCATTACAGCATCACCTGCATCCCCAAGTGTAGGCTTTGTTTTAAACTGAAACTGAACCAAATTATCCTCATCTAAGGGTTGAATATCATTTTTAACGCGCACATCAGGAATAACCCCTTTTTTTTCTATTACTATATCATCAGGTGTAAAATATGATGCTATTGTCATTTTGACCGCGCCATCTACACTTAGCGGATATATTTGTTGGACTGTCCCCTTACCGAAAGATCTCATACCTATAACAGTTCCCATCTTATTATCCTTTATGGCACCGGCAAGAATTTCAGATGCACTGGCACTACCTTCATTAATAAGAACAACAATATCATAATCTTTATTATTTTTATTTCTGGAATAGTAAGTTTGTTTTGGTAAGTTTCTAGCCTGGGTATGAACTATAGCTTTTCCCTCAGGAATAAAATGCTCTGCTATATCTATGGCCTGGTCGAGTCTGCCACCCGGATTATTTCTTATATCTATTATCAATTTATCTATACTGTTATTATCAAAGTGCTCCAACGCTTCAGATACATAAGCATCGGCATTGGCACTAAAATGACTTATCCTTAAATAACCGACTTTTTCATCTTCTAAAATTTCATATGATATCGGATTAATCTTTATTATATCTCTTATGATATCAAAATAGATTATCTCCTTTTGACCGGGTCTTTCAATACCAAGTCTTACAAAAGTTCCCGCTTCCCCCCTCATCAATGATACGGCATTATCTATATCCCATCCTGTAATATCTGTATCATCTACATAAATAATCCTATCTCCCGATTTTAATCCTGCCCTATCCCCGGGAGTGTTTTCAATTGGGGCTATCACAACAACATATCCGTCTCTTTGTGACACCTGTATGCCTATTCCGCCAAACTCTCCATCAACAGATGCACTAAAATCCTTATATTCTTCTTCCGTAAAATAAGTACTGTGTTCATCAAGTTGGTCGAACATTCCCTTTATTGCTTCTTCCAATAGCTCCGGGTTGTTTTTAAGAATATTATGCAAAGCTCCTTCATATAGTTCTGAATCAGTAATATCACCCATAAAATTATCGGTTATAAATTCCTTTATTGAGTCAATAAAAAGAACTGAAAACTCTTCATCTCTTTCATTTTCCTGCGCAACTACATTAGAAAATATTAATGATACCGTAATTAAAATAATAACTATTGATATATGTTTCTTTCTGAAAAAATTCATTTGTAATCCCCCTTAGTTTTATAATCTTTTTTATTTCTGTCAGGTAAGGCAGAACCCAAGAACTACAATCACATTTTCTCGGGTGCCGATACCCCCATCATATTAAGCACATTTTTAATAACAATTCTAGTGCAATCTATAAGCTTAAGTCTTGCTGCCATAACTTCCTTGTCATCCACTTTAACCCTGCATGCATTATAAAAAGAATGAAATTTCCCTGCCAAATCAATCACATACCTTGTCACCTTGCTTGGTTCTAAAGTTTCTGCTGAAACCTTTATCTCTTCAGGAAATTGTGCAATTTGTCTTAATAAATCTAATTCGGCTTCTTCAGTAAGACATTGTAGATTAATCTGGGTACAGGATTGTACTTTTACGCCCTCCTCATTGAGCAAATCAATTATACTGCAAATTCTTGCATGAGCATATTGAACATAAAAAACAGGATTTTCATTGCTTTTCGATACAGCTAAATCGAGGTCAAAATCCAAATGCGTATCAGCTTGTCTCATATTAAAGAAAAACCTTGCTGCATCCTTACCGGTTTCCTCAAGCAGATCCATTAAAGTAACTAAACGACCTGTTCTTTTAGACATTCTTGCAACCTCGCCATCTCTAAGTAATCTTACAAGCTGCATTATAATTATATTTAATTCTTCAGGGTCACATCCTAATGCTCTCATAGCTCCCTTCATTCTTGCTATATGCCCATGGTGATCTGCCCCCCATATATCGATAACCTTATCAAAGCCTCTTTTTATAAATTTATTCCTGTGATATGCAATATCGGCTGCAAAATACGTATAATAACCATTTTTCCTTTGCAAAACTTCGTCCTTTTCAGCACCTAACTCAGAAGCCTTAAACCACAAAGCCTCATCCTTTCCGTAGGTATAACCTTTTTCTTTTAGAAATTCAACCGTTGATTCAACTTCATTATTTTCATAAAGTGAACTCTCACGAAACCAAACATCATAGTTAATTCCATATGATACGAGATGTTCTTCGAGTTTTTTAATGTTGCGCTCGAGAGCGAATTTTACGAAAACCTCTTTTCTTTCTTCTGAGGGGCTGTCTATATACTTATCTCCCTCTTCAACAATAAAGTCCTTCATATGTTCTGTTATATCTTCTCCGTGATATCCATCCTCCGGAAATTCTACCGCAGTATCACCCTTAATAAGTTGGATGTATCTTGCCTCTAAAGAATTCCCAAACTTTTCTATCTGATTTCCTGCATCGTTAATGTAGAACTCTCTTGTCACATCATAACCTGCCCAATCAAGTACGGATGAAAGGCAATCTCCCAATGCTCCACCTCTGGCATTTCCCATGTGCATTGGTCCGGTTGGGTTCGCACTTACAAACTCAACCATTACTTTCTTGCCTCGACCTATATTAATTCTTCCGTAATTATCTTTTTGTTCTTCCACATCATATAAAACTTTGGTTATCCAACCCGCTTTCATATAAAAATTAATAAACCCAGGTCCTGCAATATCTACCCTTTCAATATCAGTTTCGCTAATATCTATGTTTTTTAAGACTGCTTCTGCAATCGCCTTCGGTGGTTTTTTTAATACTTTTGTTAATTGCATAGCTATATTTGTTGAAAAATCTCCGTTTTTCTTATCCCTGGGTATCTCAAGGATAATATCACCTATGCCCACATCTTCCATTTCAGAATTTTGTGATGATATATCTATGGCCTTTTTTATTAATTCAATAATTTGGTTGTTAATATTACTTAATATATTTGACATGCTCAATTTCCTCCTATATATTGTTGCGTCGGGGTACTTATAGAACCCCGGGGTAGAGCCACATGGGACGGTTCCTAACAAATCGGACTTATGAAGCAAGCCCCCTGCAAAAACATGGTATCTCGCGGGCGGGCAGGGTCGTCCGCCCCTACGGGTGTTATAAATAATCCTGGAGATTGAGGCAGGAAAAATCGCAAGGAGGCGATTTTTAGGCGTCTTGAGCATGGATGCGAATTGACGCCGACTGCAAAATCGGAAGGACTGTTTACAATGCCTAAGCCCCTAGAGCCACAGGGGAGTGTTCGAACCGTTCCCATGACTTGTAGAATTAAATTTCCATTATAATCGGAAGAATCATCGGCTTTCTTTTTGTTTTTCCGTATAAGAATTCTCTCATATTATTTTTTATATTAACCTTAATTGTTGCCCAGTCAGTTATCTTTTTACTTTCACACTTAGCAAGAGCCTCTTTTACAACATTTTTAACTTCTTCCATAAGCTCTTCAGATTCTCTAACATATACAAACCCTCTTGAAATTATATCCGGTCCTGCGATTACTGCACCATTTTCACCGGATATAGTTACTACTACAACAATAAGTCCATCTTCAGCAAGGTGCTTTCTGTCCCTTAATACAATATTTCCTACATCACCTACACCTAGACCATCTACAAGCACCTCACCTGCAGGAACTGTTCCTGCCAATCTTGCCGAATTAGATGTTAATTCCAAAACTTTTCCTATTTCCATAATAAAAGTGTTTTGCTTAGGCATACCAAGCTGCTCGGCAAATTTTGCATGTTGCTTTAAATGTCTATACTCACCATGTACCGGCATAAAGAATTTAGGCTTTATCAAACTATGGACAAGCTTTAATTCTTCTTGACATGCATGTCCGGATACATGAACCTCTGCCAAGGATTCATATATTACTTCTGCACCTTTCTTAAACAACTCATTAATTACTTTGGAAACAAGCTTCTCATTGCCCGGTATCGGTGTTGCCGATAAGATTACCAAGTCTCCGGGAACAATATCTATCTTTCTATGATCGGAAAAAGCCATTCTTGACAATGCCGACATGGGCTCCCCTTGACTGCCTGTAGTAATTATTACAACTTGATTACTCTTATACTTATCAACATTGTCAATGTCAATAAGTGTCCCTTCCGGAATGTCCATATACCCTAACTCCATAGCCACGTTTGTAACATTTATCATACTTCTGCCGCATAAAGCAACTTTCCTACCGTACTTGACTGCAGAATTTATAACCTGCTGTATCCTATGTACATTTGAGGCAAAGGTTGCAACCAATATCCTTTGTTCGCAATATCTGAATATCCCATCAAATGTTTCTCCTACAGTCTTTTCCGACATTGTATATCCGGGGCGTTCAACATTTGTGCTATCTGCCATCATCAATAATACACCGGTTTTTCCTAATTGCCCAAAACGGGCAATATCAATCATTTCCCCTTGAATAGGGGTATAGTCAATTTTAAAATCCCCTGTATGTACAACAACACCGACAGGGGTGTGTATAGCAATCGCAACAGCATCCGCTATACTATGAGTCGATCTAATAAACTCTACCTTAAATACACCGAGGTTAATCTCATCTCCCGCTTTTACAACACTAAGCTTTGTTTGCGATAACAACCCGTGCTCCTTCAGCTTAGATTCTACCAGCCCCAAAGTCAGCTTTGTTCCGTATATCGGAACATTAATATCCCTTAAGGCATAAGGCAGAGCTCCTATATGGTCCTCATGACCATGTGTTAAAACTATTGCTCTGACTTTATCTTTATTCTTAATCAAGTAAGTAATATCCGGAATTACTAAGTCCACTCCGAGCATTTCATCTTCCGGAAACGCCATACCGCAGTCGAGAACTATAATATCATTACCGTATTCAAAAACCGTAATGTTCTTTCCAATCTCACTCAACCCTCCTAAAGGAATAATTCTTAATTTTGATTTTTTTGCCACTTTACTACCTCCAAAATATAATATATATCACTCTCAACACTCATGCATCAAGTTATATTCAATCTAACAATGCGCCCTTATACACTTAAACCGTTATAACATAGTGCAATCCGCAATCGGATTGCTTCGCACCGTTTCAATAAATGCAACCCAGATAAAACCGTTAGGTTTTATCTCTTTAATGCATTTATTATAACATAAATTTCTGATTTTTCGCCGTTGGCGAAATGTTATTTATGTTGAAATTCGCTCACGCTCATTATAACATTATTTTAAAACATGTAAAATAGTTTTTTCCTTTTTTAAGGATAATCATTCCTCAGAAATGTGCCCAATAATTTAGAATATTACCCCCATATCGTCTCTTTGCTTTGTTTTACTACTCTTTCATAAACAGAAAAGGTTTTGTCGGTAATTACACCCCAATCATAGTGATTTTTAATCTTATCCTTTGCTTTTAATACAAGTTTATCACATAAACCCGGCGAATGTAATAGTTCTGTTATACAATAAGCCAAAGAATCCGAGTTCCCTATATATGCTTTCATACCATCTATACCGTGCTCAATTATATCATTTAACCCTCCGGCATCAGTAGCAACAACCGGTATTCCTGCTGCCATTGCTTCTAAAACAACAATACCAAACGGTTCATATAAACTGGGGAAAACAGCAATATCCGCACACTTATATAATTTTTTCAAATCTTCATCATCTATATATCCGGTAAAATATACTTTATGACTTATTCCCATTTCTTCGGATTTCTGCTTCAAACAATCAAAGTGCGGTCCCTTACCTGCTAATATGATTTTTATATCGTAAAAGCTTTTAAGAATACTTGGCACTGCATCTAAAAGTATTTGAATTCCTTTTTCCTGCACAATACGCCCAACAAAAAAAATAATTTTTTCATTATCCGCAGCAAATCTTCTTCTGAATTCCATAACCTTTTCTAAGTCATCAAATTTATCCGCACTTATTCCATTTGGAATAACATTCAATTTGTTGTCGGGAACACTAAAGATACCTTTAATCTCTTCTCTCATATATTCGCTATTACATATTACTTCCCAGGCTTCATACGTTAACCACCATTCCATATCATTTATATATTTTTGCATATCATTGTATATTCCTGAGTTTCGTCCCTGCTCAGTTGCATGTATAGTACAAACCATTGGTACTTTATACGCATGTTTTAGAACTCTGGCAGCATATACAACCATCCAATCATGAGCATGAATAATATCAACCTCACCTATAGATTTAAATAGTTTTATAGTGTATTCAATTATGGCATAGTTCAAGTGCATTACCCAACCAATAAAATTATTCACATTTATATTATAATTATCAACTCTATGAACATATACATTTTCATGTTTTTCTATTTGTTGTGTGCCTTCATCACCTAAAGTAATAACATGAACCGTATGACCCTTTTTCCCCAAACCTTGCGCCAAATGATAAACAACTCTTGATATACCACCTACAATTCTCGGTGGATATTCCCATGAAAACATTACGATTGTCATTGTTATCTCCTTTTCTTCCCTATTCTCTCTATCTTTTCCGCAAAGTCTCCGGTTATTTCTTGAGCAAATTCTTCCGATAAACCCTCTCCTATAACTTTGCATATAGGTCTTTGCATATCAGGTAGAACTAAAACCCAACCACCATCACGAAAAATTTTTACACCTTCCATAAGTTCCATTTTATCATCTTTACTTTCTTCAATAATTTCTCTGATTACCTTTCCCTTGGAATCCCAACCGCATTGCACTTCCCTTTTTACTATATGGAATTCGGGTATGTTATCTATTAGTTTTGACAAACTCATATCATTATTCTTCATAAAATTCATTACCCTTACAAGACTTCCCACAGCATCAAAATTTAATATGAACTGCTCATTCATTGTCAATTCTTTTCTATCAGAAACCATTGACGACATCATCTCAGACACAGAGGTCTTGGTTCGTATTACTTTACCATTATATTGCTTTGCCATTATATCTATTACGGCAGGCGCAGATATTGGAACAACTATTGTTGCATTCTTTGAAGAATTAAATGTTATAAATGATACAAGGACAATAAACATATCTTCAGTAACAATTCTACCCTTTTCATCTATTAAAACTATTTTCTCACTATTTTCTTCAATAAAAACCCCCAGATTATAATCACTATCCATTGTCAATTGTGATAATCTTTGTATATCATTTCGCGGTGTCTTATGGTTCCCCTCATATTTGTGTGTGCTTTTACTCCTTTCGAATCGAAAGTGGGAAGTTAAGCCCATACTACTATTGTTAAGCTTAATAAAGTGAAAATTACACCCCAATTCATCCATAAGAGGAGATATTATCTCCGTAATCATCTCAGAAGAGGAGCCTATTAATAATTTATACCCGAAAGGTTTATTTTTTGTATTGTTAATAATATTTCGCAAATAATAACATTTAAAATCACGTATCGTTCTTATGCTTTTTACGTCGTCTACATCACATCTTTGAAAATCGTCTCTTGTAAAAATTGTTTCAAGCTTTCTCTCTAAGCCCCTCTTTATATTTAATCCATTAGCATCTAATAAATCAACTGCTGCATGTGATGGATTTTCATTTGTCATGCCAAAATGTATTCCTCCATCAAGCCCATAAAACCTCACAGCAAATCTTGTCATCGGAAGTATTTGACTACCAAAATCAAACACTTTAGTCCCTGAAGATAAAACGCCGGATATAAATGACCGTCTTATCATTTCTGAAACATTTGAACTATCACTGCTGACAGCTATCCCTGTTTTACTGTTAAGTAATACACCATATGCCGTTCCCAGTTTGGAAACAAACTCCGGTGTAATATCAATATTAACTTCACCTACTATACCTTTATCCCCAAACAATACCTTTGAATGTTTTGTTCCCCAAACAAGATTAGAATTGACCTCTGTTTCACTTTCAATAACCTTCCCGGGCCAAACTTTAACCTCCGGTTTTATCGTAACATTATTTTTAATCAGGGTCCTTTCTCCTACTACGGCATGCTCATATATTGAAGTGTTCTCACCGACATTTACCTTGCTGCATAATGTGGCACCTCTTAGTTGTGTATTGGCTCCGAGTTTACAACCATCCCATAGTATTGACCTTTTAATCGAAGCATTTTCGCCAATTTTTACGTCTCTCTCAACTATGGTATATTCTGATATTGTTGCATTATCTTTTATTTTTACATTTCTACCTATTAGGACAGGACCTTTAATTCTAACATTATCACCAAGCCTTACACCTTCTTGAAACCATACATTATCCCAAACCTCTTTTGCATTGATGTCTAGGTCTACCTTACCAGCTAATATATCAAAATTACATCTTTGATATGCTTTTAAATCGCCAATATCGCACCAATATCCATTCATTATATGACCAAACATAGGTCTATTATCATTTAATAATATGGGGAATAAATCTCTGCTAAAATCAAACATATCGCCCATTTTAAAATAATCAAAAATGTCCGGATTCAATATATAAATCCCTGTATTTACCGTATCACTAAAAACTTCACTCCAACTTGGTTTTTCTAAAAACCTTATAATACTACCATCCGAATCGGTAATAATAATGCCATACTCCAGTGGAGAATCGACTCTTGTTAATACCAATGTTGCATCAGAATTCCGTAAGTGATGAAATTCAATTGCCTTAGTTATATCTAAATCAGTTAATGAATCTCCACTTATAACCAAAAACGTTTCATCTAAAAAATCTCCGGTATTCTTTACACTTCCTGCAGTTCCGAGTGGCTTATTTTCTATGAAATAATTTAAATTCACCCCGAACTCCGAACCATCTCCAAAATACTCTTGTATGACTTGAGGCATATATTGAAGGGTAACACCTATTTCTGTTATGTTATGCTTTTTAAGTAAGTTAATGATGTGTTCCATAACCGGTTTATTCATTATTGGGACCATAGGTTTTGGTTTGTCACAGGTTAAAGGCCTTAATCTTGTTCCTTCTCCTCCTGCCATAATAATAGCTTTCATTTTTTTGCATCCTTTCTATGTTTATTATTATAATTAAAACAAGATGACATAACTTAATTTCTATTATATACATAAACGATATTTTGTATTCAAAAAAAATACGGGAACAGACACATATA
>LSQX01218882.1_pt2 | contig 39007 bp, 37 predicted proteins | sample 654561 | NCBI WGS metagenome assembly LSQX01 (sample SAMN04489861, study PRJNA283612) | anaerobic digester metagenome | isolation source: 4 biogas reactors fed with cattle manure at either 37C or 55C with and... | place: Denmark: Kongens Lyngby | collected 2014 | reverse complement strand
CCATCATGTGGGCTTCTTCGTCACCCGCAGCACGCAGCGCAGCCTGCGCCTCAAACCGCGCCCTCTGATCGATCGGGTCGTTCAGCTCGCTGAAGCCGTTGCCGACCTCCCACGTATTGATGTAGGGTTCGAACCGGTCGGTGAAGCGCGGGTCCTTCGGATTCCGCTTTGCCAAAGGCGAAACTTCGACCGGATGTTGGGTAATGAACACGGGCTGGATCAGGTGGGGCTCTACCCTCTCCTCGAACAGCGCAGTGACGATCTGGCCGTACGTTGCCTTATCGTCGATCTCCAGACCGTGCTTCCGGGCCATTTCACGCGCCGTCTCATCGTCCGTTACGTCGTGCAAGGAGACGCCGGCGTATTTCTCGATCGCGTCGAGCATGGGCAGGCGCGGCCACGGCGGCGTCAGATCGATCTCGCGGCCTTGGAACGTGATCTGCGTGCTCCCTAACACCGTCTCGGCCACGTGCGCGATCATCCGTTCCGTAAGTGCCATCATGGTCTCGTGGTCGCCGTACGCCTCGTAAGCTTCGAGCATCGTGAATTCCGGATTGTGACGCGTGCTGATCCCTTCATTCCGGAAGTTCTTTCCGATCTCGAAGACGCGCTCGAACCCGCCCACGAGCAGCCGCTTCAAATAGAGCTCTGGCGCAATGCGCAGATAGAGGTTCATATCGAGCGCGTTGTGGTAGGTAATGAACGGACGCGCGGCGGCACCTCCCGCGATCGGATGGAGCGTCGGGGTCTCTACTTCAATGTAGCCCTTCTCCACAAGGAAGCTGCGGATCGTCTGGATGACCCGGCTGCGCACTTCGAAAACTTGCCGCGACTTCGGGTTCGTGATGAGGTCGAGGTACCGGCGCCGATAACGCAGCTCCACATCTTTCAAGCCGTGCCATTTCTCGGGCAGAGGACGCAACGCCTTGGCCAACAACGTAAAGGCCTTGACCTCTACGCTCACTTCGCCCCGGCGCGTCTTCATTACTGTTCCGCTGACACCGAGAATGTCCCCCAGGTCAAGGCGTTTGAACTGTTCGTACGCTTCTTCACCCAGGTTGTTTACGCGCACGAAAAGCTGAATTCGTCCCGACTCGTCCTGCAAATCGGCGAAAGTGAGCTTCCCCTGCGTGCGCAACAACATCAGGCGCCCGCACACCCGCACTTCCTGGCCTTCCATCTCGTCGAAATGGTCGACGATGTGCTGCGCGTGGTGGGTCGGGCGCATGTTGTTGACATACGGGTCGACGCCTTCCGCCCTCAGTTGCTGCAGTTTTTCATGACGGACGCGCACCTGGTCGTTCTCGATCGCCTCGTCGAAACTCGCCTCGGACGGGCCGGTGGCCTCCTCCACTCGGACGTCGGCTGGGCTGCTCTGTTGGCGGTCGGTCATGTCACATGCTCCTTTTGCAAATGCGTATCGCCGCTCAACTGCGAGGTACCAGTGAACGAAGGTTCGCGCCTCCGGCTAGCGACTGACCTCGAGGATCTCGTAGCGAATGACTCCGGCCGGAACGGTCACCTTCACGACGGCGCCCACTTCTTTCCCCATGAGAGCGCTGCCGACCGGCGACTTGTTCGAGATGAGGTTCTCGCTTGGGTTGGATTCAGCCGGTCCGACTAACGTGAACTCAAACTCCTCGTCCGTATCCAGGTCTTTCACACGAACACGGGAGCCGACCGTCACGACCCCCGCTTCGAAGTCGTCCTCGCTCACAACGCGGACCTGGCGCAAGGTCTTCTCTAACGCCGCGATGCGGCCTTCTATGAAAGCCTGTTCGTTCTTGGCATCGTCATATTCTGAATTCTCGGATATATCCCCGAACTCGAGCGCCTGTTTGATCCTTGCGGCCACCTCGCGCCGTCGAACCGTCTTTAGGTGATCCAACTCCTGCTCCAATTTTGCCAATCCGGACGGGGTTATAAGCAAGGTGTCTTTCTCCGTCAAGGCGGGTCTTCCTTTCTGGTCCATTTTGGGCCCCTACACTGCGCCTGATGTATTATGGGAACTGGGTTTTCCTGTGATGCACGCATAGCCTCCATAGCAGACAAGCGCCACGCCCGGTCCGGGCTGTCAGCGCTTGACGGGTGCTATGCAGGCAAGACTGAGTGATGGGGAAGGAGAGTCAGTCAATCCGTATCGCTTTCACGGCGCAGTTTATACCACGGTTTCCGCTTTGTCAACTGCTCGAGACGAAGATAGGTGTTTTGACCCTACCCGAGGCAACACGTACCCGATGAATGTACTCGTCAGTCACCGCCCGCTCGAAGCTGCGCAGGCCGGCCAGGCGAAATCCGTGCTTCGCGGCCAGGCCTTGTATCTCGCGGATCTTGTCGACGTCCAGGTCACGTCCGAGAGAGAAACTTTCGTACCTGTTCTCCAACGCCAAGATCATCGTCTCCGACATGCAAGCGTAAGCCGTGCCCGGAGGGAAGCCGAAGTTGAAGCCGAAGTCCACCTGTCCGGGCACCTCGATTACACCGCCTTCGAAGACGAAGACGTCGTCACGCGCCTCGGCCACGGCGACCGACACGTTGCGTGGCCGGGATACGTCGCACACGATGGCGCCGCGCTTGAGGTCCTCGGGGCGCACGACGGCGTCGATCGCGCTGGTTACCGCCACCACGACATCGGCCCTCGGCAGGCTCTCGCTCAAATCCGTGCTGACGGCAGCCGGCACGCCATATGCAGAGCGCAGTTCGGCGGCGAGTTCTTCGAGGCGCACCCGGTCGCGACCCACGAGCTCCACGTCCCTGCCCTGGGAAGCCAAGATCCTGGCGCACGCCTTTCCTATGCTTCCCGTAGCCCCCAACACAGCGATGCGGCTTTTCTGGAGGTCTTGGCCGAGCAGGTTGGCGGCGTACTCGATTCCCTCCAGGGCCGTGGCCACCGTGTAGCTGTTGCCGGTCGTCACGGGAATGCCGAGGGCCCTGGCCACGGTGATGCCCGCATCGCCGACCACCGCAGTAAACGCCCCCAAACCGAGGAGCGGCGCGCCCAGTTCCTCTGCCTTCCGCCCGGTTTGAATGATCTTATCGAGTACAACCTTCTCCGGCAGCTCCACCATCTGGCGCGCCGTCATCGGACAGGCCACGAACCAACCTTCCGCCTCTGCACCCGTCGCACTGCGAATTCCCGTAATCTTGGAAACGGTAAGGGGCGGCACGCGACGGAACAAGCCCTCGAGGACAGACTCGGGCATTATGTTGGCGAGGGGGAACTTCCTGGCGATGTCCTTGACCTTAAGCGGATGGATCATGAACGCAAAGCGCTGCATGGACTGGCCTCCCAACGGTACGACTCTAGATTGGCGGATGCAAGCCGGGATTAAGAGGTAAGCTGCACGATGCGCGGCGCAAATCCGAGGCGCTGCAAGAGATCGAGGTACATGCCGGGATCGGGCATACGGCCGTTGGAACCGGATACGGCAACCAACGCGGCCTCGACTACGTTCGTTCCAAAAGAGCGTCCGCCCAGATCCGGCGTAGTGGTGATTAGCGTCGCGACCCCGCGGCGCCGCAGATCTTCTATGTCGCGCGGGGTTACGGTATTCGTAAGGATCGTCTTGCCCTCCATGTTCTCCGGCATGTACCGCTTAATCAAATGGAAATCGCCCGCGACCATGTCGGCCCACTCGTAGTAACGGCGGTACTTCGGCACACTCTTGCCTTGCCGCTCGCCTGTCGGATAAATCCACTTCGACGGCAGCTGAACGACGACCGGAGCCAACACCCGTGCCAGGCGCGACAGGGAACTGAGCGACTTGAGCGGATAGGGCAACCCGAGGATGAAGATGACGTCGCCGAACATGACGTCGGCACCGGTATCCAAGAGCGCTTCCGCCATTCCGAACCGGTCTACCGCCGCCACCATCAAGATCCGCTTGCCGGCGAAGGAAAAAAGCCCCTGCTCCTGTAAGTACGGAATCACCCATCGCTCGAGCGTGTCCTTCAGCCCGCTGCCGTCGACGATCGGCGAGCGTTGGGCGGTGCGGGCAATGCGGTCTCCTTCCCGCAGCGTATACCGGCGTCCCCCGGCATAAATGTACCGATCGATGCCGCCCAATCCGAATGCGTCGACCTTACCGTCGAGGGAGCTGATCAGCCGAATGGCCTCTTTGACACTCCCGTCGGTCCCGCGCCGCTCGATCGTTACCGCCTCGCCGAACAGCTCGACCTCGGCAACATGGTCTCGCTCGCTCGACCCCAAGCTGACGCTGACCACGTGCTTTGCCACTGACGTCCCTCCTACACGCGCAGGCTCCGGATCAGGCTCGCCACCGCCTCGGGATCTACTCGCCTGTCTCCTTTGATCGGCGACGGGCCCAGGCTCATGCCGATTACGATGTCGGAGCCGAGGACCGCTTCAGCCAAACCGATGCGCATATCCGAACCGATAAAGATCACGGAATCGAACTCTTTGAGCTGGGCAATCCATTCCAAGATCTGGTTGAACAGCTCGGCGCCCGATCCTTCGGTGACCAGCTCCCACCGCTCGGCGTCGCTGAGGAGCAAGAGGAAATCGACGCCCGCTTCCTCGGCGGCTTGCCGGACTTCGTCCTTGTTGGCGATGGGAAAGCCGATGAGACCTATCCGTCCACCTTTCCGCACTTCTCCTAGACTTTCCAGCCGGGAGATCAGGGTACGGTCAATCCCGAGGATGTCGGCTACTTCCTGCTGCGAATGGCCCTCCATGCGCAGCTCCAGGATGCGGTCAATGCTGCTGAGGATACGCCTCTTGCTTATCAGCTTGTCGCCGATCCGCAGTAGATCCAAGGCTCAACCCGCCCTTGTGCACAACTTTGTGCATGACATTGCCATTGTACCAGAGATGCCTCCTAACTACAACAACAAAAAAGAGGCCATCGGCCTCTTCCGTATCCAAAAGTTACACGTTTGTCTTTAAGCCTCGGCCGGATCGCCGTACTTACGCCGGAACCGCTCGACACGGCCACCGCTTTGCACCCGCTGCTGACGGACGCCGGTGTAGAACGGGTGGCACTTGGAGCATACTTCAGTGCGCAGCTCGGGCAGCGTTGAGCCCGTCTCGAAGGTCTCGCCGCACGCGCACGTGACCGTCGCCCTGTAGTATGCCGGGTGAATATCCTTCTTCAACGTACTCACCTCTTTCCGCTGTCGTCGGTCCGCAAGATTGACAACCCAAAGGGTCAACGTTAGCTAGTATACCACCGCAGGCAACACGGCGCAAGGGGAACTCTTCAGCCACGCTCGTCCTTTAGGCCAAGCTTTTCTGAAGGAAGATCAGCGCAGGAAGTCCAAAGGATCGAGGGCGACCCCGTTGCGCCGGATCTCGAAATGCAGGTGTGGCCCAGTGGAGTTTCCCGTATTGCCGCTGTAGGCTATGATGTCGCCCCGGGCCACGCGCTGGCCTACCCGCACCGCCACCCGGCTCAGGTGTGCGTAGCGCGTTTCCACTCCATGGCCGTGGTCGATCATCACGAGAATGCCGTATGTACCCATCGAACCCGCATAGGTCACCGTTCCTGCGGCCGCGGCGCGGATGGGCGTACCCGTGGGCACGGCAATATCCAGCCCGTAGTGCATCCGCCCCCACCGTTCGCCGAAGCGCGACGAGATGCGGCCCGTGGTCGGCCAGCTGAAGTTGCGGAGCAGCTGCCCACTGGGAGAGACGATGGCCTCACGCCTGCGCAGTGCTTCCAGAGCCTGGGCGCCCGGCACGACGAGCTTTTGCCCGATCTGGAGCCGGTTCGGGTTTTCGATGTCGTTTGCGTCTAGGATGGCATCCATCGATACCTCATAGTAGTTCGCTATTTGCCAAAGGCTCTCGCCCCGCTGCACGGTATGAATAACGCCTTTGACGTTCGGGATCGAAAGGGTCTCCCCCACTCGGATGCGGTTTGGATCGGCGATGGCATTAGCCGCCAAGATGGTATCGATGTCGACGCCGTACGCCTTTGCGATGTCCGACAAGGTTTCGCCGGCGCGGATCGTGTGCTCATAGATTTCCGGCTTCTTTTTCGCCGGCTCCGGTGCAATGTCGGCCGGTGCCGGAGTCTCGCGAGATGCCGCGCCGCTCACCGCCTGCAATACGGCAGCAGACTGCTGCGCCTGCCCTCGTGCGTCGGCCGCCGCCGCCAGGTCCGCCTCCTGCAGCTTGTCCGGCGCGTCGTCTACGGTCACCACGGTTTCGGTCGTGGCACCGGGGTCACCAACCTGCACGGGGTCGTCGCCCTCAACAGCGCCCGGGGCTACCGAGCGCTCAATGGGTACGTAGAGGTGCCCGAAGTCCGGCTGCGGCAAATCGAGCGAGACGACACGGGCCGCGTCCTCGCCGGAAGGACCTCCCTGGGGATTGCGCCCAACGGTAAACGTATAAACAAGGGCCAGGACAACAATGAGCAGAGCTGGGTGAGCGAGTTTGGATAGACGTCTGATTTTCTCCATGATTTCATCCCTAAACTAGGCTGCACGGGGCTCGCCCAAGGAAATGGAACGGTCGCGAAAACGAGCCGACGGGACGTTCGGCTGCCGTCGCCCGCCCTTCGCGATCACGCGCGCACGTTTTCGGCAAAGCTGCTCGCCAGAACCAACTCCATGAACTCGGCGTTTGACTTCGTGTTGGTGATGCGCTCGATCATGAGATCGGTAGAATCGGCCGGTCCCAGCGCGCTCATTGCCTTGCGCAAGAGCCACATCATTTCCAGTTCCTTCTCCGACAGGAGCAGTTCTTCCTTCCTCGTGCCCGATTTATAAATGTCGATGGCCGGGAAGATACGCCGCTCCGCCAGACTGCGGTCGAGATGCAGCTCGCAGTTGCCTGTACCCTTAAACTCTTCAAAAATGACCTCGTCCATGCGACTGCCCGTATCGATGAGGGCCGTCGCCAAAATCGTGAGGCTGCCGCCTTCTTCCAAATTACGCGCCGCGCCGAAAAACCGCTTCGGCCGGTGCAAGGCAGCCGGATCGACGCCACCCGACAGCGTTCTTCCGCTCGGAGGCACCACGAGGTTATGGGCCCGGGCAAGCCGGGTAATGCTGTCGAGCAAAATGACGACGTCGGAGCCGTGCTCTACGAGGCGTTTGGCGCGCTCGAGCACCATGTCGGCGACGCGCACGTGGTTTTCCGGCGTCTGATCGAACGTCGAGCTAATCACTTCCCCTTGGACGGAGCGTTCCATGTCGGTAACTTCCTCGGGACGCTCGTCGATGAGGAGCACCATCAGCTCAACTTCAGGGTGATTCGTCGTAATGCTGTTGGCAATCTTCTTGAGAACCGTCGTCTTTCCTGCCTTAGGAGGGGCCACGATCATGCCGCGCTGGCCCTTGCCCAGGGGCGAGACGATGTCGATGAGCCGCGTGGCGACGTCCCCGCCGTCGGGCGTCTCCAGCCGCAGCCGCTCGTTCGGATAGATCGGCGTGAGATCATCAAAGTGCGGTCGGTGAAGGGCTTTCTCCGGATCGAGCATGTTGACCGCCTTTACGCGCAGAAGGGCGTAGTAGCGTTCGCCGTCCTTCGGCTTGCGCACTTGGCCTAACACCAAATCGCCCGTGCGCAGCGAAAAGCGACGGATCTGCGAGGGCGATACATATACGTCGTCCGGTCCGGGCACGTAGTTGTTGACACGCAAAAAGCCGTACCCGTCGGGTAAGATCTCCAAGATACCCTGGGCAAAGATGAGCCCTTCCTTCTCCGTCTCTGCCTTCAGGATCTCCATGATGAGCTGCTGCTTCCGCAATTTGCTCGGGTTGCTTACCTTTAGTTCCCTCGCGATCGCTTGCAGCTCGGATAGAGTCATCGATTGTAACTCTGCGATGTTCACCGAATATCCTCCTTGGAACCGCAAAGGGCGGCTTCCTGACGAATCAAAAAATCTACCTGAAAAAGCAGTCTAGGGAGAGTCTGGGAGATTCTATGGATTAAAGAAGGCAGGGACCGCACATCGGGTAGCCTACCCTGATTCTTGACGTTGTAACCGAAGGTGGGGCCGGCCGGCTGTAGATTACGTTCCGGGACACTGTACGGTTCGCCGCCGGTCTTGGCAAATCCTGCAGAAATCCGGAGGTTTGTGCGGTAAATCAGCGCGGCGGGGCGGCTTCAAGGATGCGGCCCCGCCGCGACGCGATCGGTTTAGCCTTGAATGTTGCGCTGGAAGTCTTCCGGACTCACGGAGTCGAGGAAGCGGCGAAACGCTTCCATCTCGGGGTCTTCTACCCGGTTGGAATGCACGGCCTTGGCCGCGAGTTCCTCCGAGATGTAAATCGGCGCATCCGCACGCAGCGCGAGGGCGATTGCATCGCTCGGCCGCGCGTCCAGATCGATTTCTCCCCGCTCGGTCTTCAGATAGATGCGGGCGTAAAATGTCTCCTCACGCAAGTCATGTATGACGACACGTTCGACCGTCGCACCGAGTGCCTCGATCGTGTTCTTCAAAAGATCGTGCGTCATGGGTCGAGGCATCCGCTTTCCTTCCAACCCCTGGCTGATCGCGTACGCTTCGGACGGACCGATGAGGATAGGAAGGTACCCGGTCTCGTCGGGATCGGTAATGATGACGACGGGGTTGAGCGTGTGCTGTTCCAGCCCTACGACCTTGACTTTCATCCTGACCATATCGGGTCACCCCCAGGTCACATATGTGAGGCCTACCTTCAGTATATCAGATAGCGCAAGTCCGATCCACGGACCGGGGGTAGGCCTCTGTTCCCGTCATTGCACGGCGCGGCGCGTCGCGCTCGCACCTCTGTGTGCCAAGGCCGCCTCGACGAAGGAATGGAAAAGCGGGTGGGGCCGGTTCGGCCGCGACTTGTACTCCGGATGGAACTGCACCCCGACGAACCAAGGGTGATCCGGAAGCTCGATGATCTCCACGCTTCCCGTCTTCATCGCCGTACCCGAAATCACCAGTCCCGCGTCGGTTAGTATGTCACGGTACGCATTGTTCACCTCATATCTATGCCGGTGCCGCTCATAGATCACACTTTCACCGTATATCCGGTGGACCAGTGTATTCGGCGCCAGGTCGCAGGGTGCCAGTCCTAAGAACATAGTGCCGCCGGAACCCTCTTTGCCCTCCTGACCGGCCCCGAGCGTCACGACCGGATGGGGCGAGTTCGGATCGATTTCCGCGCTGTTCGCACCGGCCAGGCCGCACACGTTTCTGGCGAACTCGACTACGGCCGCCTGCATACCGAAGCATATCCCCAGAAACGGCACTTTGTTTTCCCGGCAGTAACGAATGGCTGCGACTTTGCCCTCAAACCCGCGATGGCCGAACCCTCCCGGCACCAAGACGGCGTCCAGGCCGGCGAGAGCCTCGTCGCTATTCCTCGCGACGTCCTCCGCGTTGATCCACTCGATGTCGATGCGGGCGTCGTTGCTGATTCCGGCGTGGCGCAGAGCTTCCGCCGCACTCAAATACGCATCGGGCAGCATCACGTACTTGCCCACGATGCCGATCCGCACCGCCCGCGCAGGATTCTTGATACGCTCGACCATCTTCCGCCACTCGTCCATATCGCCTTCGCCCGCCTCGAGGCCCAGCCGGCGGATAACGAGATCGTCGAGGCCCTCCTGCTCGAAGACGAGGGGCAGTTCGTAGATCGTGTCGGCGTCCATGTTGGGGATAACGGCTTCCGAGGGGATGTCGCAGAAGAGGGCGATTTTCTCCCGGATGTCGTCCGAGATGGGGCGCTCCGACCGGCAGACGATGATGTCGGGCTGAATCCCGATGCTACGCAGCTCCTTTACGCTGTGCTGCGTAGGCTTCGTCTTGAGCTCGCCGGCCGCTCCGACGTACGGCACCAAGGTGACGTGGATATACAGGCAGTTGTCCCGCCCGACCTCGGACTTCATCTGGCGAATCGCCTCGAGGAAGGGGAGGCTCTCGATGTCGCCCACCGTCCCTCCGATCTCGACAATCACCACGTCGGCGTCGTTCGGGCCTGCGATGCGAAAGATACGCGACTTGATTTCATTCGTTACGTGGGGAATGACCTGGACCGTACCGCCCAGGAATTCGCCGCGCCGTTCCTTCTGTAGAATATCCCAATAGATTTGCCCGGTGGTGACGCTGCAGTCTTTCGTCAGGTTCGTGTCGATGAAGCGCTCGTAGTGTCCTAAATCGAGGTCCGTCTCGCCGCCGTCATCGGTGACAAAAACCTCGCCGTGCTGCAGCGGGCTCATTGTTCCCGGATCTATGTTCAGGTACGGGTCGAGTTTGGCGATCGCCACGCGCACGCCCCGGTTCTTAAGCAGGCGTCCGAGGGATGCCGCGGTGATCCCCTTCCCCAAGCTCGATACGACTCCACCCGTTACGAAAATATACTTCAAGGTGATAACACTCCCCTAACCTGCAAGTCGTGACGCAACCCCGGCGACGGGCTCATGTCCTTTCAGACAGCAGCCCCCGGCGGCGGATCGTCGTACTTCTTGAGAATCTCTCTGAGCGCAAAGTTGTGCAGCGCCGCGGTGAATCCCATGTACAGCAAGACCATCGGCACCAGGGGAATGAGGCACACCACGAGGAACACGGCGCCGGCGAGCGTCAACAGAAAGGAGACGATTACGTTATCCAATGCCACGAGCGCCGTGCGCTGCAGCGTCTTGAGCACGCCGACGTCCTGCTGCACGACGAAGGGAAAAAGGTATTGAATGCCCATGATCCAAAAGGCAATCAAGTACAGGAATAGGATGCTGATCCACCTCAGGACGGCACTCGGATTGTTGATGTAGAACCACAGGTTAGCCAACAGCACTGCAAGGACGACGAAGGCGATGGCCGAGGTGGCGACAGCCTTCTTGTAGTAGCGCCCGATGCCAAGGAAAAGATCCCGCACGTAGAATCCTTCCTGCGTGATCAATGAGTAGACGGCGGCGTAGGCGGATGCCGTCACAGGCGCGGCCCACAAGATCGTCACCAGTGCGACGGTAAGCCCCGCGATGACCATGGAACCGACCAGCTGAGGTTCTTCTTGCACCCGCTGCGCTACCACACGCGTCAACTCGACGAAAAACTGGACAGGCAAGAATCCTAGACCGTACCAGAACACGCTGACCAAGACGCTGAGGCCCATGTAATCGTAGAAAAGCCGCACGGCCTGCACGATGGAGCGTCCGGCCCGGCCGAACTCAGTCCCGATAACCTTGCCTATCCAACCGAAAGCCATACACATTCACTCCTACAAAACGAAGCCCGGACCGAGCGCACCCTCCGCTCCTCATAAGCCCCGGCGCCCGCCTCCTGGCCCGGGGCTCACGGACCGTCCGCAAACGTGAGGAGCATCTCCCGTACCAGTTTCGCCGCGAGCAAGGAGGTGATGACTCCGTGCTCCGCAGGCGGGCACACCTCAACTATATCGCATCCGATGACGTCTATCCCTGCCAGAGCGTAGATGGCCTCGAAGAGCTCATTGGGAGTCCAGCCACCGGCTTCGGGCGTCCCCGTGCCCGGTGCGAACGCCGGATCGACCACGTCAATGTCGACGGTAATGTAAACGGGACGGCCCGCCACCGCCTCCGCAATGCGGTACATCGTGGCCATGTCGAAAGCGCCGGGAAAGAAATTCGTGTGCCGGCGCCCGTACTGAAACTCCTCGCGCGTGCCGGAGCGAATGCCTACCTGGAAAAGGCGATCGCCTCCTACAAGGTCGACCACCCTGCGCATCACCGTAGCATGCGAGTCGGGCTCTCCCATATAATCCTCACGCAAATCGGCGTGAGCGTCAAATTGGACCACGACCAATTCCGGAAAGGCCGCCCGGGCAGCCCGCACCGCCGGCAGTGTAACCAGGTGCTCGCCTCCCAACATGAAAGGCGTGCGTCCCGCGTCGAAGAGCGAGTGGGCAAAGTCCTCGATGCGCTCCAGGGCAGCTACCGGATTTCCGTACGGGAGCTCCAGGTCGCCCCAGTCATAAAAGGAGATGGACTCGAGATCGCGGTCGAGCCGGGGGCTGTACGTCTCGATGCCGTCGGAAACTTCACGGATACGGTGCGGTCCGAAGCGGGTGCCGGGCACGAAACTCGTCGTGCCGTCGAAGGGAGCGCCGAACAATGCGACCGCGGTGCCGGCCGGCTCCTCGGCGCTGCCGATGAAACGTCCCGCGTGCGTCACGACGTCCACGCCCCCTTCTGTTCCCGGGTCAATACCAGACGAGACTTCTCCTTTACACCGTCAACTCCTCTACAAACCGCGGGAGGCAGAAAGCACCACGGAAGACGGCCGGTGTAAAGTACCGCGTGCTGAGGTCCGGAAAGCGGCCGGGATCGACCTGCAAAGGATCGTGCACCTTCGAAGCGATCGTAAAGCTCCACATACCGCTCGGGTACGTAGGAATGAAGGCCAAATACAGACGGACAAGCGGGAACACGGCCCGGAGGGCCCGGTTCGTGTCGCGGATGAGATCGGCATTGTAGAAGGGCGATTCCGTCTGTGCCACGATCAGGCCATCGTCGGTCAGGGCTTCGTAGAGTGACTCGTAGAAACTCTGCGAGAAAAGACCAACGGCCGCTCCTACAGGTTCCGTGGAGTCGATCAACACGACGTCGTAGGCGCCTTTCGTCTCGCGGATGTGCCGGATTCCGTCCTCCACCAGCACCGTGGTGCGAGGGTTGTCCAGTCCGGAACTAATAGACGGAAAGAAACGCCGTGCAGCCGCGATCACCTTTTCATCGATCTCGACCAGGGTCACCCGTTCTACCGTGTCGTGTTTGAGCACTTCGCGTACGGCGCCCCCGTCGCCTCCACCGATGACCGCTACCCGTCGCGGGCACGGGTGCGTGAGCAGAGCAGGGTGGGTAATCATTTCGTGGTAGACGAACTCGTCCCGTTCCGTAGTCTGCACCATGCCGTCGAGGAGCAGCAGCTTCCCGAAACGCTCCGTCTCCACCACGTCCAAGCGCTGGTACGGAGTCTGCTCCGAATGCAGGGTGCTGACTACCTTGAAGCTCAGTGCCACGTCCGACGTCTGGGGTTCGGTCACCCACAGTTGCAAGGGAACGCCCTCCCTTTGCAAATCTAACTCGCGTAGTATACCAAAGGCGCGTCATGAAATCTATGGTTTTCTTTTCGGAGGCTGGGCCAATCGAACCGGGGGGGGTCAGCGCAGCCAACCTACTCACCCAGCGGTGATGAGAACCAGTCGTAGCCTGACTGGCTCTCCACGGTGTGAGCCCGGCGGAGCCCGCAAGGCTCGGGTGCAGGCTTCTTATGGTAGAATGTATTTAGCCTCCGCACGTCTCCAAGCGCAAACCCGACACCTGCAGTCGTCCTTAGCCGGGAGGTGACCTGCGCTGCGCCCTCGTACAAAGCTCTCGGAAGCCGTAGCGATGTTCGTCGCCGCAGCCTTCTTCCTCGTGGCGATTGGAGCTGCACCGTGGCCGGCTCCCCGGATCCGCGCACAGGCGCAGGGCGCCGATCCCGTCATCGCCGCGGGAGGCGGTGTCGAGATGCGCGTCGATTTCGGTTACGGCGGGCGCTTCCGCACGGGATACTGGACGCCGGTCCGCATCGTATTGACGGACACCCGTCCGGCGGGTGGACCCGAGGAAGTCCGGCTCAGCGTGGTCGTCCGCCACGGCAGTCCCCTCACGGCGCTTTCCCATGCAACGACGTACCAAAGGACGATCAGGCTAGCGGGCGGCTCCAGCGTACATACCGAGCTTTATCCGTTGCTGTCCAATGCGTACCACCCGGTTCACATTGAACTACGCAACCGCAACGGGCAGCTGCTCACGGCTACGACCCTCGACCTTTCCCGGCGCGTCGTACCCGAAGGCCTCGTATTGGCCCTCGACCCTTCGGGCCAAGATTGGTCGTGGCTCACGCGGCACCTTACCGCGGCCGCGCCGGTCCGCGGACAACTGGCCGGGCTCTCGGTCGCCTACGTGGAAAGGCCGCAGGCGCTTCCCGGCTTATGGCTCGGGTACCACGGCGTCAGCGCAGTTGCGGTCAGCGGCACCTTTCCCTTGGGGGCGCTGAGCGTCGCCCAAGCCCAGGCACTGGCCGATTGGGTGGCTGCAGGCGGAACGCTCATCTTGGCGGGCGGTTCCAGCACGGAGGCTCTCCGCGCACCGGCGGCCCTGCGGCAGCTCCTGAGCGCGTTCGGCCTGTCCGGCGCCACACGGCGTCTGCCCGCCGGCGCGCCGCCGACGCGGTATCCGCCCTTTCCCGAGGATGCAGACCTCATCGTGTGGGAGGCCCGGCCGGAAACCTCCTCGGTGCTGTCCCGGTCGGGCGAGGCAGTCCTCGTGTCCCACGCTGCCTACGGACGGGGAAGCATTTTCCTCTTGACGTTTGATCCCGCGGCCTTGAACCGCATGGGGTGGCAAGGCTTGGGAGATCTCGCCCGCGATCTTTTGCGGACGGCGCGCCCTGTCGCAGCGGGGCTGCACGGCGCGGAGTCGGCCGTATGGCGCTTCATCCGGGCTACCAGACTTCCCCTGCCCAGCCGGTGGGTACCGGGTGGATTGCTGCTCGGTTACCTGGCCGTGCTGACGTTCAGCCTGTGGTGGGTCAACCGGAAAGGTCCTCGGCCGGGTAGGGCGGTGCTGACGCTGTGCACGGTCGCCGCTGTGTTTTCACTGGGGGCTGCGCGTATCACCGGTCCTTTTGCCGATCTTATGCGGCACGGAGCCGCGGAACTTACGGTCAGCGTGACGGACCCGACCGGGCACGGAGTGCGCTGGAGCTTCCACGGTCTCAGGTCGGAGTCGAGCGACTCGTGGATAGTAAGGCAAGCCGGCGGAGGGTGGACCCAAGCGCCGACCCAGCTGATCTCGCTCGATACGGACGATCCAGACCTCACGCTCGTGCAGGTGGAACAGGGCGTCCTCGAGGCGCACCTCCCGCCCCGGACGATGGGACGCTTTCTCTCGCTGGCCCCGACTAAGATCGATTTGCAGACTCGGCTTACGCTGCGGGAGATCAATTACACACTCACCGTGACCAACGGAACCCCTCAAACGATCGAGCACCTGTATTACGTACACCCGAGTCTGTTCGCCTATTTGGGTCCTTTGCCGCCGGGCAAGACGGTGGAATACGCCTATCCGGCCGGGGTACACGCCGCGGGCCGTCCGGGGGCGCAGTGGCTGGGGACGGCCGTGGCCAATGACATCGCGCGCCGCGGCGGATCCGAGTTGAACCCACAACTTCCGGAACTCCTGGCAGCCCTCGTGGTGCAGCGGCTCCAAGCGGGTGCCGGCGACCGGCCCCTGGATGACGGCTTTCTCCTGGGAGTCATGCAGGCAGACGTCGAGCTGAGCTTGGCTCCGCAGGCCGCGGCACGGGCCACGCACGTGCTGCTGTTCGACATCGCCCTTGCCGGCAGCGCATCGTAGGAGGTAAAGCCATCAAGACGTTGATCGAAGTGTTCATGCACGATTTCCGCGGGCTTTTTGTGTGGGAACGCCTTAAGACGCTGGTCCTGTTCTATCCCCTCGCCCTCGGCGTCATCGTATTGTTGGGCTGGCCTACGTCGTATGTGCTGGCTGCACCGGCCTCGCCCCCGCTGCCCGTCTGGTCGGTGCTTCTGGCCACGCTCGTCGCTGGATACGAGGTTTTGCGCACGGCCGCGCACACCGCCTCGCGACCCGACGATGTACAGCCGGCCGACTGGATACGCTACGCCCACGCACCGCCGGTGGCGGTACTAGCAGGCAAGTTGCTCGCGGCCTTTGGCACAAACCTCATGTGGTGTGCCGTCGTCACTCCACTCTTGCTCGTGGTATCCCGGCTGGCCGCCAATCCGTTTCCGCTCGGCGGCTTGTACGGGTACTGGCTGCTCTTAGCGGCAGCACTCACATTCTGGGGTGTGTGGGCTACGGGCCGAGTAACCAGCCGAAGCACCAGAGCCTGGCTTCTGACCGGACTTTGGACGGTGGGCTTTCTCGCTCCATTGCTCCCGTTCGATCCGCCGAGCGCCGCGCTGACCACGATGATCGGGGGGAGTCCGGCCCGTGTGGTGAGGCATCTCGCGGGTCCGGGCAGCGAAACGCCGCTGTCCGCCGCGACGGTGCTTTATCCTGTCCTTCTTCTTTCGGTCACCGGCCTTGCCTTAGCCTGGTTGGACCTGCGGCGTTGGGCGGTAAGGGCATCCACACCGCAACAAACGCGTCCCCACGGGCAGTCCCAGAGCTGACTAGGATCTTTACGGCCGGTGTCGAAGTAACGTTTGCTATACGTTTTTCCGGTTGAACGCTCTATAATGGTCGAAAGGGTGGCGGAGTATTGCAGCATTTGCAAAAGGTTGGCAAAGAGGTCGCCAGGGCCGTCGGACCGATCATCTTGGCCGTGGTGCTGCTGCACTTCACGGTGCTCCCGATGGAAACGCAAGACTTCTGGCGCTTCCTTGTCGGCGCTTTGTTTATATACATCGGCATGGTGCTCTTTTTGGTGGGCGTCGATTTTAGCCTCGTGCCCATCGGCGAGCGCATCGGTGCGGTGCTGCCACCCAAGGGCTTATGGCTGCTGCTTGTTTTTGCTCTCATGATAGGAACTTTCGCGACGATCGCTGATCCGGACGCGCAGGTGCTCGCCCAATACGTGAATAACGCCTCGGAAGGTGCCATCCCGTCCAGCATTCTGATGATGTCGGTAGCCTTAGGGCTGGGCATTTTCACCGCGGTCAGCGTTCTGCGCGTCGTATTCGAGGTCCCGGTTGCTTACGTACTCGCCGGTGGTTATCTCGCGACCTTTGTCCTCAGCCAATTCGTTCCGCCGGAGTTCATCTCTATCGCGTTCGACGCCGGCGGAGTGGCTACAGGGCCGCTTATCGTCCCCTTCGTGCTTGCCTTCGGCGTCGGCGTAGCATCGGTATTGAGCACGAAGGACCGCATGGCCTCGAGCTTCGGCCTCTTATCGACGGCGGCGCTCGGACCGATCTTGGGCGTCCTGATTCTGGGCCTCGTCTACGGATAATACACGGCAGCAATTAAAGGAGTGTTATTGACTTTGGGTGTCTTCGACGGGTTTCTCGGCCACATCCAACAGGTATTCTACGCGCTGATCCCGCTCATCGCGGTAGCGTTGATCTCCCACTTTTTCCTCTCCCGGATGACCCGTGAAGAAGTACGGCGCACGGCAGTAGGCTTCATCATGACACTGGTGGGGCTCGCCCTTTTCTTGCAAGGCGTCGTCGTCGGCTTCGAGCCCGTCGGCAAGTTCATTGGCGAGACGATCGGCAAAGGAAACTGGGCCTGGACGTTAATTCCGCTCGGGCTTCTCTTCGGAACCATCGCGGCCCTCGCCGAACCATCGGTCATCGTGATGGCCCATACGGTAGACCGCGTCTCGGCGGGATCCATTCCACCTCGCCTTTTCCTGCCGGCAACCGCGGCCGCGGTCGGCGTGGCGGTTGCAGTCGCCATGGCCAGAGTGCTTTGGGGCATCCCGCTCTTGTGGATTCTGATACCGGGTTATGCGATCGCCTTTATCTTATCCCTCATTGCGCCCCCGTCGTTCATCGGAGTCGCCTTCGATGCGGGCGGAGTTGCAACGGGCCCGGTGACGTCCACGTTTATTCTGGCTATTTCCCTGGGCGCAGCCGGTGTCATCGCAGGGCGCAGCCCGGTGATCGAAGGGTTCGGCTTGGTGGCCCTTGTTTTCCTGTTCCCGGTCCTATCGATCACAACCCTCGGCGCTATATTCGCCCGGCAGGCAAAAAAGCAGGAAGCCGCTTTGGAGGCCGAGAAAGCAGGCGGTACGGCCGAAGAGGCGTAACCGACCCCACGGCCGGTCTCGGTCGTCTCGCCCACCGGCCCAAGGAGGAAGCCCTGGGGCCACAGCGCGCACCCGTCGGGGCACAGGCAGCGAGGGAGGCGCCGCAGCGGAAGGCAGGTGTCGGCCATGATGGACCGCGACCTTCAAAAGCGTCTTGACGCCGTTTGCAGACGCCTACGTCTGTTGTCGTTGCTACAGGCTGCGGTGAGCGGCATGGTCGCAGCTTCGGCCGTATGCGCGCTCCTTCTCGTGGCCAGTCTCGTCTTGCCCTTGCCTGCGTACGCGCTCTGGTGGCTCAGCGGCTTGACGGGCCTGATCATCCTCTTCGTCCGGTGGGACCGCGCCCAATCGCGGCTGGACGCGGCCTTTCTCATCGACTCGCAGCTCGGGCTCCAAGAACGGGTCACCGCAGCCACGGAGTTCAGCAGCCTAGACCGGGCTCAGCCTGTCCTGATTCGTCGGCTCCAGGCAGATGCGGCCTGCCTTGCGTCCGACATTGACCCGCGCCGCATTGTCCCCTATCGCATGCCGAGGAAGTCGTTGCTCCTGCCGCCGCTTTTCCTGCTCGTATTCGTCCTTCACACCGCATTGCCCGAGGAACTGGCGTACCGCGGCTCCGCTACCGACCCGCTGACGACGGAAGCCGTGCAAGAACAGATCGAAGAATTGCATCTCCTCTCCGACTTGTTCATGGAGCAGGCCGCCGCAGAGGACCGCCCCGATCTGGCCCGGTTCAGCGAAATCCTGCGAGAACTCGCGGAGCGTTTGGCCCGGGGTGAGCTGACCCTGGATGAACTCCGTGCGGAGCTCTCCCGCCTTGAGGAGCAGCTCGGCGCGTCCCTCGATCCGTTCTCGCCAGCCGATCTGCACCGAGGCGACGACGGTACCCGGACTGAACCAGCCCGCTCGGCTCCGCCCGAACCGCCCGCTCCCGGCCAGCGCGGCGAACAACCCCATTCGCCGTCCGAACCCGGCCCTCCGGACGCTGCGGTCCCACCTCAGGACGCTCCTGAGCACGACATAGGCGAGGGGCACGAGGGACCCGACGGCGGTTACGAGGAAGGACGGGACGGCAGCGATAGGGAACAGGGTGGCCAAGGCTTGCCGGAAGACGACGTGATTTGGGATGAGACGGAAGTGCAGCCGGTCCCGGGTCCCCTCGAAACGCCTGATAGCAGCGACGAGGGTGAACAGGGCGACAGGGCGGGGACGGGAGAAGGTTCGTCCGGGGATGATGACACCGCTCCCTCCGACCGGCTCGAGACGGACGGAACCCGCGAACGCCTCTCCGGGCAGCTCGATCCCTCGCAAGCCACGGTGGAGCGGCTGGACCGGCTGACGACGCCGTTGGAAGATGCGGCGCCGCATATTTCCGCCCCGGCCGGGGACGCCGCCATCATCCCCGGGTACGAGGCCACCGTGCTACACGAAGAAGTCCCTCCACACCTGAGGGCACTCGTCCGGCGCTACTTTGAACAGCTGGCCGGCAGCGATTAAAACGGATGCCGCCACGGAAGGAAGAAGCGACATGGCAGAAGCCTATCACATCACCGACGAGGCCGTAGAACGCATCGAACGGGACATCGGTGCTGTCAAGTCCGCCATCGCACGGGTTGTCGTCGGTCAAGAGGAAGTCGTAGACGGCGTGCTGACGGCCCTCGCGTGCGGCGGCCACGTGCTCTTGGAAGGCGTGCCGGGCGTGGGCAAGACCCTTCTCGTCCGCACCCTTAGCCACGTGCTCGATCTATCCTTTTCCCGCATTCAGTTCACCCCCGATCTGATGCCGGCGGACATCTTAGGCGCCAACATCCTCGTGCAAGGAGAAGACGGCCAGCGTACCTTCCGGTTCCAGCCGGGCCCGATTTTCGCTCAGCTGGTGCTCGCGGACGAGGTAAACCGTACGACCCCGAAGACCCAAGCCGCCTTGCTCGAAGCGATGCAGGAGCACCGGGTGACTCTGGCGGGGCGCGTCCACGCTTTGGAGGAGCCGTTCTTTGTTCTGGCGACCCAAAACCCGATCGAGATGGAAGGGACGTATCCCCTGCCCGAGGCGCAGGTCGACCGGTTCTTCTTCAAATTGACCACGCCCCGGCCCACCTTTGACGAGCTGCGGGAAATCGTCGACCGCACGACGGGGGTGCCGCAGCCGCCGCCCGAGCCGGTGTTGGATGCACGGCGCTTGCTCGAAGTCCAACACATCGTGCGGGCCGTGCCGGTACCCACGGTCGTGAAGGACTACGCGCTGCGCCTTGTCATGGCCACGCATCCTTCCGATCCGACGGCTCCTGAACCGGTGCGGCGCTACGTGCGGTACGGTGCGAGTCCCCGCGGCGCCCAGGCACTGCTCCTCGCGGCAAAGGCGCGCGCCCTGTTTTCCGGCAGGTATAACGCAGCCCTCGAGGATGTGCGGTGGGCTGCGTATCCGGCGCTGCGCCACCGCCTCATCCCGACGTTCGAAGCCGATGCGGAAGGCATAACCGCAGATCAAATCATCGCCGAGCTGCTCGCAGCGGTTGAGGTCTGACGGTTGCCTGAACGCCCGGCCGTGCAACTTTCCGGCGGGAAGGAGGGGTCCCACTGCCGGACCAACTCTTGTCCTCAAGCTTGCTGCAAAAACTGCAAGGCCTGCGGCTCGTGACGAGACGGGCGCTGCCCGGCCCGCGCTACGGTGATCTGCGCAGCCCACGCCCGGGTTTGAGCCTGGAGTTCGCCGACTTCAGAGAGTACCATCCGGGTGACGATGAGCGGCGCATCGACTGGCACGTGGCGGCGCGGACTGATGAGCTGTACGTACGGGTATACGAGGGAGAGGAGAACATCCGCTGCGAGATTTTGATTGACCGCAGCGCGTCCATGGCCTCGCCCGAGCCCGGCAAGTTCGCGTACGCCAAAGCGCTCGCCGCCGCCTTGGGCTTCGTGGCGCTGCAAAGCGGGCATCACGTGCAGTTCGCAGGATTTTCCGACCAGCTCGCATACCCGGTGCCCGCACTGGCCGGACGCCGGAATGTAGCCGACCTGCTGGCGAGTGTCGGCGCGTGTACGGCGGAAGGCGGGACAAACATGGAACAGGCGCTAGCCCGCCGGGTCCACGAGCAGCCGGCGCCGGCCCTTACGTTCGTTGTGAGCGACCTGTACGACACGGAAGGTTTCCACGCCGGGCTGAAACTGCTGCGCGGCTCCGGGCGGGAAGTGGTCGTCATACACGTTCTCACCCGCGCCGAACTCGCTCCTCCCCAAGAAGGCGCCTTTGAATGGCGCGACGTCGAAACCGGAGCGGAACTCGAGGTCACACTCGATCCCGCTACCCTGGCGCTCTACGATGCGGCGCTACGCGATTGGCTCGCGTCCATTCGTTCGATCTGCGCACGCCTGGCCGTACGGTACGTGCTGGCGGTGAGCGATGAGCCCTTGGACCACCTGCTCCTCCTCACGCTGCGCAAGGAAGGTGTACTGCGCTGATGCAGCTCCTCACGCCGCTAGCCCTCGCACTTACGGCGCTGACCGGGCTTGTCCTCGTATTCCACGCCCTGCGCCCCCGGTATACGCAGCAAGAGGTGCCGAGCCTGCGCCTGTGGCAGACTGTGACCGAAGCGCTGTCGCTTCAGGCCCGCTGGCGGCGCATCGTCCGCTCCCTTCTGCTGCTCGTACACCTCCTCATCGTTCTCCTCTTGGCACTCGCTGCCGCCCAGCCTATCCTCACATGGCGCGGCGAGTCGGCCCTCCACGTGCACATCGTCGATGCCTCGGCCAGCATGCTCGCGACCGACGTATCGCCGAACCGGTTCGACGTCGCGATCCGGCAGGCGGCGGCCAGCATGGGCGACCAGTCGGGTCGCTGGGCGGTCATCCTGGCGGGATCGTCGCCGCGCCTTCTCTACCACGGTCCGTCCCGTCAAGAGGCCGTCAACGCTTTGCTCGCGGCCGAGCCGGAGACGGGCGGCGCCGACTGGGCGGCAGCAGCCGATCTGCTCGCCACATTCGGTGAAGATCCGAGCACGATCGTCCTTTGGACCGATGGAAGCGACGCTCCGGAAGCGCTGGCACCGTTGCTTGCTCGTGACGGGCTCACGGTGCGCGTCGTGGGCGGCGATGTGCCGTTCAATGTCGGGATCACCGCCTTCGACGCGCGCCGAAGGGGCGAAGACCCGCTGCAATACGAGGCTTTAGTCGCCGTACGCAACTTCTCGGAACGCGACGCGTCCGGCACGGTCCGCGTCGCGGCAGATGAATCTCCGCTGTTCACGGCCGAGTTTGCTCTCGGTCCGGGACAAGAACAAGCCTACACTTTCCCCGTGCGTTTGGAAGGTTTCGCTGCGCTCACCGCCCGTCTCGACGTGACGGACCACTTCGACCTCGACAACGCGGTCCAAATGGAAGTGCGCGGCTTGGAAACGACCCGTGTCGCGCTCGTCGGCCCGCGCAACAGGCACCTGGAAGACGTCCTCCGCGTGTTTCCCCAAGTTGATTTCGACGTGCGACTGTTCGTCGGGCCGGACGACCCGTACCACCTGCGCGTTTACGACCGGCTGCCGCACGATGATCGCCCCGGCACGCAGCTCGTTTTCGCGCCGCCCTCCGCGGGACCTTGGGTCGAGGCGCCCGTCATCGTGTGGTGGGATCCGGTACACCCCCTCACGCGCTACGTCGAATGGAGCAGCGTGCGCGTGCTGCGGGCAAGGCCGCTGCCGGTCGGAGGCGCCACCCGCGTGCTCGTCGAGTCGACGGCGGGGCCCCTCGTCACGGTGGAAGACCGTGATGACGGCGCTCTCATCCAAGTCGGTTTTTCTCTGGACGATAGCGACTTTGCCCAGCGCGTCGCCTTTCCCGTCTTCATGGATGCAGTCTTGCAGCTGGCGCACGAAGCCGGACGGCAGCCCGTATCCCCTGCACCCTTGCCTCCCGCAGGCGAAGCGTCGCTCGCGCGCCGTATCGATCCCGTAAACCCGGCAGACGCCGGCGCGCCGCCGGAGGCCGTGTCCGTTGCCCGCGCCCTTTGGCCGCCGCTCGCCGTAACCGTGATCGCGCTCTTGTTCTTAGAAGGTTGGCTCTTCCGCAACCGGGGCGGCAATCCGCTCAAGCTGCGCCGGCGCGAAGGTGCGTTCCGGCCGGGACGCGGCAAAGGTGGTGTGCCGGATTGATCGTTTTCCTGCATCCTGCTTGGCTCATCGCCCTCCTGCTCGTTCCCCTGGCGTGGCTGCAGTGGACCCGCGCGGGAAATGCGGTGCCACGACGCGTGCGAACCAAGGTGGCTGTCTTGCGCTGCCTAATCCTGCTCTTGCTCGTCCTCGCACTGGCACTTCCCCATTGGGTAGGAAGGCGCGCCGGGACCGACGTGCTGTTACTGCTCGACGTGTCGGAGAGTATGGCGGCCGATGCCCAGGCGCTGGCTGAAGAGTACACCCGCAGCCTGGAGCAGCTGCTAGGCCCCGGCGACCGGCTGGGTGTCGTACTCTTCGGTGCCGAGCCCCTTATATACAAACTGCCCGACGAGACGCTGCCCGCTCCCCTGTCCCTTCTGCCGGACCGCGGCGCCACCGACATCGAGCGGGCGCTGCGGGTGGCCGCTTCTCTCTCGCCGCCCGGCCGCAGCGCGCGCATCGTCCTCGTCTCCGACGGACGGGAGACACTCGGCGCAGCCGTTGAAGCAGCGAGCAACTTGCGCCCTAAGGGTTTGCCGGTGTACGTCCTGCCGGCGGGAAGTCCTCCCGACAGCGAGCTCCTTGTCGATTCATTCCTACTTCCCCGCAACGTCCGGCCGAATGAACCGTTTACCGCACGGGCGGTCATCTTCAGCACCACGTCCTCTGCGGTCCGCGCCTATCTGTTTCGAGACGGTACGCTGCTCGACGAGAGAGTGGTCACGGTAACTCCGGGACGCAACTTACTCGAATACTCCGACCTGGTCCAGGACACGGGCACCGCCACCTATAGGGTCCAGATCGAGGGCCCGGCCGACACATTCGCGCAAAACAACGTGGGGACAGGCGTCGTTGTGGCCGCCGGCGGGAGCGATGTGCTCTGGGTGACCGAGGATCCTGCGGCCAGCTCTCCCCTCATCACCGCTTTGGATGCCCGTGGCCTCGCGGTGGACGTGCAAAGCGCGCAAATTCCTTTGGACGCGGGGCGCCTGGCAGGCTACGGCTCGGTGGTCCTGCATAACGTGCCGGCGTCGCATTTTGCCGAGCGCCAACTGCGGGAGCTGGAACGGTACGTCAGGGAACTGGGCGGCGGACTCGTCCTCGTCGGCGGCGACAGCAGTTTTGGCTTGGGCGGTTACGCGGAAACTTTGCTGGAGGAGATCTCCCCGCTGCAGGTTCGCGCGCCGGAGCACGCCCTCTCGCCCGGCATCGCCATGGCCCTCGTCATCGACAAGTCGGGGAGCATGAACGAACAGGTCGGAGGGGATGGACTGAGTAAGCTGGATCTGGCCAAGGAAGCAGTGCTGGGCGTCGTCGGCTCTTTGAGCGCTCGAGACGCCCTCGGGGTCCTCGCCTTCGACAGCCGGCCGGAGTGGATCGTGCCCCTCGGGCCGGTACAGCAAAGGGATGTGTTCGCCGCCAGGGTGCTCAGTCTACGGGCCGACGGGGGAACGAACATCCTCGTCGCCCTGGAAGCCGCCTGGGAAGTGATGCGCCAGGTGGAGGCAGGGGTCAAACACATCATCCTCCTCTCCGACGGACAGACGGCCGGAGGCGGCTTCGAAGAACTGGTGACGGCGATGCGCTCCCAGGGCATCACCGTGTCGACCGTGGGCGTGGGCGATGCCGACGTCGCCCTCTTGAGCCGCATCGCGGAATGGGGCGGTGGGCGGCACTACTACACCGATGACCCGTATCGCCTGCCGTTCATCTTCGCTTCGGAAACCCGCGTCATCGCACCGCCGCCTTTTGAGGAACGGCACGTGGAACCGTTCATCGTAGACCGCGGCGACTTTCTCGTCGGCCTGCCGGCCGCGCTGCCGCCCCTTGACGGTTTTCTCGTCACCCACCCGAAGGAAGCGGCGACGGTCCACGTTATGGCAACGGAAGAGATTGCCCTGCTTGCTTCCTGGCGCTACGGACTGGGACGGGTCGTGGCCTTCGCGGGCGCGCTGGCTCCTGAATGGTCTGCTGCGTGGCTCACGTGGGACGGACTGGCTCAGCTCTGGGCCCAGACCGTGCGCTGGACGATGCGACCGCCTGCGGCCGACGGCGTCGCGGCATCGCTCGAGGTGCGGCAGGGCACCGGACGCATTTGGGTCGACGCCCTCGACGAGACGGGTGAGTACTTGAACTTCCTGGACCTGACCGCCGAAGTGCGTGCAGCGGACGGCACGAGCCTCTCCATTCCCCTCGCGCAGGTTGGTCCGGGCCGCTATGAAGCCACTTTCCCGGCGCAAACCGTCGGCACGTGGGTCGCGGCCGTTCACGACCGGGAAAGTCGTCTGTCCGCACCCCTGGTGGCCACGGCCGCGCTGCCGTATCCCGAAGAGTATCGCGCGCTCGGCCCGGACCGGGATTTCTTGCAGGCGTTGGCCCACCGGTCCGGCGGGCGCTTGTTGGACGGTGTGGATGACCTGGCCTCCGTCTTTGCCGAGGCCGGTGAAGCGTCCGGCGGCCGCCCCTTGTGGCAGTGGCTGCTGGTGTCCGCCTTGCTTCTTTTCATGTTCGACTTGGGCTTGCGCTACGTTCCGCCGGGTACCTTCGCCTACACGGAGCAGCGGCTCAAGGCGCGGATCCACGCCTTGCGGACCGCGTGGAAACGGCGCGTCGAAGCGGACACGCTCACGCGCGCGATACGGGAAACCCAAGCGCGCGAGAAAACCCCGCCGCCCATCGACTCGCGCCAGAGGGCAAGCCGAGAAGCCCATGCCGACCTGGCCCGCCTGCGCAAAGCGCGACGGGCTTCGACCAGCGATCGGTCGAAGCCCGCCGATTCTTGAGCCTCCCCTGCAGCACCAAAGCGGCGAGGGCGCTACGCGCCGAAAAACCGCTCGATCTCGACAGCGGCCGTCTCCGGGCTGTCGGAGGCATGTACCATGTTGTAGGGGTTCTCCAATGCGAAGTCTCCCCGAATCGTACCGGGTGCAGCCTTCAGCGGGTCCGTAGCACCAATAAGATTGCGCACGTGGGCTATGGCGTTGGGGCCTTCAAGGATTGCCATGACCACGGGCCCCGCCGTAATCGCAGCCAGCAGCCCGGGAAAAAAGGGCTTGTCGGCATGGTGACCGTAATGCACCCGCGCTACATCCTCGCTGATGCGGTCCATCTTGAGGCGTACGATCCGCAGGCCCTTCTGTTCAAAGCGCTTCAAAATCTCGCCGACGAGCCCGCGGGCTACGGCCTCGGGCTTGATGATGATAAAGGTCTGCTCCACATCCTTCACCCCCTCTCTAGTCTTCAGAGGGCCGGACTTGCCTGCGCTCCGCCGTACGCACCAAGATGATGCTCAGCTCATACAAGACCATGAGCGGGATGGCCATCATGAACTGGGAGAAGACGTCGGCGGGCGTCAAAATCGCGGCCACGACAAATATAACGAAAATGCTGTACTTGCGGTAGCGGCGCAGCCCCTCGGCGGAGACCAGACCCATGCGTCCGAGAAAGTAGACGACGACGGGCAGCTGGAAAATAATCCCGAAGGGGAGCGCAAACGATACCGCAAACCCGACCAGACCGTCGATGCGGATCATCGGCTCCACGTAGTCTCCGCCGAAACTGAGAAAGAACCGCAGGGCCAAAGGGAGCACGCCGTACAGGGCAAAAAGCAAGCCGGCATAAAAGAGAAGGGCGGCCGAACACAAGAGGCCAACGCCGGATCGTCGCAGCGACTTCGGCACCAGCGGCGCGACGACGGAGTATACCTGCCACAAGATCCACGGCATACCGGCGACGACCCCGGTGATGGCAGCCAGCTTCAGTCTTGTCATAAAGCTTTCCGCCACGTGGACGTAGACTAACGCTTCCACGCCGTCGTAGAGCCCGAGTAGAAGCTCCAAGATACGGTCCGTGACGAACCAGGCAGCAGCGGCGAGCGCAGCCACGACGAGGGCGGAGCGGATGATCGCCTTGCGCACGCGGTCGAGGAACGTCAGCAGGGGCAAGTCGCGCAGCGTAATTTCCATGACCTACACCTCACCCTCTCCGCGGCGGACGGCCCGGCGCGCCAAAGCCAAACCCAGTTCAAACAGGAAAATCGTCGGCACGGCCATCATGAGAAACGTCACCCCGTCGGAAGGCGTGATGACGGCCGCAACGCAAACCGACCAAAAAACGACGTGGCGCCTGCGCCTTTGCAGCACGAGGGGGCTGACGAGATCGAGCCGCGCAGCAGTGTAGAGCACAAGCGGAATCTGAAAAACAAGGCCGAAGGGCAAAATCATCGCGGCGAACAGTTCGAAGTGCTTGGCTATGGAGACGAGCGGACCCAGCCCGTCCGGGGAACTGCGCACCAAGAACCGCAGCGCAGCCGGGTACACGACGAAGTAACCGAAGGCGAGCCCGGTAAGGAACAGTGCGTACGCGAAGGGGCCTACACGTCGCACCAACCGGGCCTCATGGGGATAAAGGGCGGGTGCGACGAAAAGCCAGGCCTGTACCAGGAGGACGGGCAGCGCGACGAGGAGCCCGAGCACCACGGCGATACGTACCTTGGTGACGAAGAGCTCCGCGGGCGTGAAGTAGACGAGCCGGCCCACCTGCACCGCGAACAGCTCGACAAGGGGCTCCTGGGCAAACCAACCGAACACGGCACCCGCGGCCGCGCTCAGCAGTACGACGATCAGCCGATAACGCAGCTCGCGCAGGTGCTCGACGACCGGCATTTTCATCTGTTCCCCGGCGTAAGGTCCGTCCGGCCGGGCTGAGCTACGCTGCACCGCTCCCTCGCATCCCTTTTAGATTGAATCGTCTGGCATGCGGCTCATTCGGCCTGGGACCGGGCCCAAGCCAGGACCTTATTCAGTACGGGATCGCCCTCGGAGCGCAGCTCCTCTAAGGTGACGTCCTCTATGAGCACATCCGGCACTAGACCTTCGGCGTGCAAGCCCCGGCCCCCCGGCGAAACATAGCGGGCGATGGACAGATTCAGCCCCCACCCGCTCGGCAAGAGGACCATGCGGGTAAGGGAGAATCCTCCGGCCGACGGTTGCCCGGCGAGGGTCGCCCGGTTGTACTCGGAGAGCAAGAGTGCCAGCACTTCGCCCAAACCGCTCGTTCCACCGTGAATGAGCACCGTCAGCTTGTTCTTGTATACGGGCAGCCGTTCGCTCCCGGCACCCGGCGCCTGGAGAGCGTAGCGGTCGTAGCGCGATTCGAAGGCCCCCAGGCTGACGTTACCCAAAAACCAGGACGCCAGTTCGCTCGTCGCTACCGGCTCGCCCGACGTGATGCCGCGCAGATCCAATATCAAATGCTTTACATCGGCGTTGCTCGCTATATGCTCCTTAGCGGCGGCTACCTGTTCCGAGAGCAACGTGTCGAGTCGCAGGTAAGCCAGGTCGTCGTCGAAGCGCTCGAACGTAGTCGTGGGCCTAAGATCGACCCGTTCACGGACGATCGTGACCGTTCTGAGCTCGCCGTCCGGCGCACGCAAAGTCAGTTCGACGGGCGTACCCACCGGTCCCCGAATGCGGCTGGATACGTCGTCGACGCTCGCTCCCGACGCGTCCCAATCATCGACACGAACGATGACGTCGCCCACGAGCACCCCTGAACCTTCAGCCGGAGTACCGGGAAATACTTCCAACACGGCAATCTCCTCGTCGCTGAACGAAGGCTCGTCCGTGTACGCGTTCAACGACGAGGCAAGGCCGATCAATACACCGATGCCGGCGTACTCGGTCTCGAAGAAGGCGAAGTACGGATTCGGCTCGACCAGGAAAGTCGACGGATCGCCGAGGGCGGCAACCATATCGGCCAGAGCCATGTAGGCCTCTTCTTCCGTCTCGGCTGCCAAAATACGGGGCCTTATGCTGTCGGGCAGGCGGTGCCAGTCGACTCCGTTAAAGAAAGGATCCGCGTACTCGTCCCAAACGGCTCCCCAAATGGCATCGAGGTCGCGCAAGGCCCCTTGGACCGCGCCCTGGGCGGAAACTAGTGCGGGAAAAAGCATCACGACGAGCAAAGCGGCGAAGAACGGCGACCGGACCTTCCGGATCTTGAACAAACTCAGCAACTCCTTCCCCGAAGCGATCGGCAGCCTTTAGAAGTCGCGTTCGACCACGAGGTCGGCCACCGAAGCGAGCAGCCTGCGCGCCGGACCATCCGGCAAGCGTGTAAGTTCTTCTTTCGCCTGCCGGACGAAAGCACCTGCCACGGACTGCGTATACTCGATCGTGCCGTTATTGCGAATGAGGGTGAGAATGCGCTCAATCTCGTCGGGCGACAGGGGCGGATTCGCGATCACGTCGTGCACCCACTGCTCCGTGGCCGGCTGTCCGAGAACGTGCAGGACCGGCAGGGTCAACACGCCGGCGGCCAGATCCGAGCCGACAGGCTTGCCCAGGACTTCAGGAGAGGCCGTCACATCGAGCAAATCGTCGATCACTTGAAAAGCCATGCCAATGTTCCGGCCGTAGGCTCGCGCGGCAGCCGCCTGCTCGTCCGTAGCGCCGTTTACCAACGCACCGGCTTCGCAGCAGGCGGCGAAGAAGAGAGCCGTTTTCTTCTCGATCCGCTCGAAATAATCCTGTTCGGTTTGGTTCGGGTCGAAGGCGGAAGCGTGCTGTGCAATTTCCCCTTCGCACATGCGGTAGATCATATCCGACATAATGCGCACGATGCGCGGCGACGTGCGGTCGACCAACAACACAAGTGCTTTGGCAAGCAGCGTGTCGCCGGTGAGGACGGCCACCTGGGCGTTCCATAGGTTGTTCACGGTGGGCCTGCCGCGCCGCGTCGCAGCTCCGTCGATCACGTCGTCGTGTACGAGGGTGGCCACGTGGATCATCTCGGCTGCCACCGCTACAGGTATGGCCCGCGAGAGATCTTCACCGAACAGCCGTGCCGCAAGCAACGTCAGCATGGGGCGAGCCCGTTTGCCCCCGCCTTTGATCAAGTGCAGGGCGACGTCGCGCGCCGGGCCCGATGCGTCGTCGAGCGCCGCATGAAGCTGCTCTTCGACTTGCTGAAGGGGCTCCCCCACCTCGTTCATTATTTCCATAAGCGCTTCTCTTACCACTCTCGTCAAGCCCCTTTTCCGACTGTCTCTCCGTTTGCATTCCCGTACAGCCTACCCTAGTATTTCCGGTTTCCGACAGGCGCTGACCCCTTCACAGAGAATCGTCGGCAGACACATCTTCGTTCGCATTCCGCGCCGTGCCCTTCCCCGGGCCTGTCAAACGGTGCCGTAGTGAATAGCGGCGATGCCGCCCGTTAAATTGCGGTACCCGACATCGTGAAGGCCTGCCTCCCGCATGATCCGCACCAGTTCTTCTTGATCGGGAAAGCGGGCCACGGACTCGGGCAAGTAACGATAGGGGCCGTCGACTCCTTGCAAAGCGCGCCCAATCAGCGGCACCAGGCGATTGAAATACACCCAGTAAAGCTGCCGGAAAACCGGCCATACAGGCTTGGAGAGTTCCAACACGACGACCCTGCCACCCGGTATGACGACTCTACGCATTTCTTGCAGACATTTCGTCACGTCGGTGACGTTACGCAGGGCGAAGGCAATGGTGGCGGCATGAAACGTGGCGTCGTCGAACGGAAGCGCGAGGGCATCCGCGTGTTCAAAAACGCATTGCGCTCCCTCGGGCAGGCGGGCAGCTTTGGCGCGGGCGATATGCAGCATCTCTTCGACAAAGTCAATCCCTACGACCTTGCCTTCAGCCCCCACCCGGCGTGCCAGCTCGAAAGCTAAGTCGCCCGTCCCGGTGGCGACGTCGAGGGCCGTCTGGCCGGGCTTCAGGCGGGCCGCTTCGGCGGTCAACCGGCGCCACCGCACGTCCTGCCGCAGGCTGAGCAGGCGATTCAGCAAGTCGTAGCGCCGTGCGATGCGCCGGAACATGTCGTGCACGTATTTCTCTTTACCTTCGGGAAACTGCTGGGATGCCGTAACCAACCTAAAGCCCCGCTTACGAGTCAAGATAGTAGGCCAACCGTTCGAGCTCGAGGCTCAGATCGGCCGTGGCCAGATGCACGCCCTCCGGCACGCTGAGCGACACGGGAGCGAAGTTCAAAATAGCCCGAATGCCGGCTTTGACTAAACGGTCGACAACTTCCTGTGCATACTCGGCGGGCACGGTGACGATGGCCATGCGAACACCGAGTTCCTGCACGGTCTCTTCCAGCTTCTCCACGGGCAGCACCTCGACGTCGGCAATGCGCTCCCCGATGACTTCCGGATCGTTGTCAAAGATGGCTACCATGCGAATGTTGAGTTTGCCGTTCTCGTAGCGGGCTTGGTTATACCGGGCAAAAGCGCGCCCCAAGCTTCCCGCGCCGACCAGGGCAGCCCGCACCTCTTTGTCCAAATTGAGAATACGCCGCAGTTCGCGTTTGAGAAAGCCTACTTCATATCCAACGCCCTGCTTGCCGAACTCCCCGAACCACGCGAGATCCTTGCGCACGAGGGCAGGGCTTACCCCCGCACGTTCTCCCAGTTCCTGCGACGACATCAGTTTCTTATCTTCGTCGGCGCTCGCCTCTTCCAGTACACGCAAGTACAGAGGCAAGCGTCGCACGACCGCGTCTGATATTTTCCTCCAGCGGGCCAAGGACATTCGCTCCTATGATAGTCACGTGTATTATACCTACATGCTTCAGATAGCGTCAAACACTTATCCGGCGCGCGGGTGGGTTACAGGGCGGCCGGACGTGGTTTCGTGGCCGTTCCGCCTCGGCAACGGACCCTTGGGACAAACGACCCACCCCCGCGAATTTAGGGCGAGTTCTCCCCCCCGGATAGTGATAAAGTTCACTATATGCGGCGCGAGTACCTTCCTTCCGGGAAAACTTCTCACCGCCGTCGAAGTTTCACTTGTGATAAGGAAGTCCGTTCAAGATGGTGAAGGCGCGATAAATCTGTTCTATGAGTACCAGCCGGAAAAGCTGGTGCGGCAACGTGACGGGACCGAAGGAGAGGAGAAGGTCGGCCCGCTCACGCACCTCGCGGGATACCCCCAGAGATCCGCCGATGACAAACGTCACCGAGCTGTCGCCGCCGACCCGCAGGCGTTCTATATAGCGCGCCAGCTCCTCGGACGAAAACATCTCGCCCGCGATGTCGGTGACGATGACGTGGCCCGGCGCCAGCGCTTTCAAGATGGCTTCTCCCTCGCGGCGAAGCACCCGTTCGCGCTCGGCCGCCGGGTCGCCGTCGCGTATCGGTTCCTCACGCACTTCGACGATCTCCACTTTGGCAAAGGGCCCCAGGCGTTTGCGGTATTCCTCGATGCCGCTACGCAGAAACGCTTCCCGCACACGCCCGACGGCCACAATGCGTATTTGCACGACCTAGCCTCCTTGCCGGCGCCGCCCCGGCCCAGCCCGCTGCGTTATAGTTTGACCGCAGCCTCCAGCAGCTGGCCCTCCCGGACCAGAGTGAGGCGAACCGTGGCTCCCCTTCCCTTTTGACGCACCAGTTCGGCCAAGGCCTCGGGAGTCTCCACGATGCGGCCGTCCACCTCCACGATGATATCAGCCCGCCGCAGCTTCGCTTCCTCGGCCGGGCTGTCGGGCAAGACGTCCACAACGAAGACTCCCTTCTCCGTCGGTAGATCGATCCCTGTCGCCTCTTCAATGGCCCGGGCGCGGGCGGGCGTCAGCATACCGCCGATGATTCCGAGGCGCACCGGCCCGCCGTGTTCGATGATTTCCTGGGCGATGCGACGAGCCGTGTCGATGGCCACGGCAAAGCCCAGACCCTCGGCCGCAACCGCATCGCCGCGAATCACCGCCGTGTTGACGCCGACGACCCGGCCGCGGCTGTCGACCAAGGGCCCGCCGCTGTTACCCGGATTGATCGCTGCGTCCGTTTGAATCAAGTTTTCCAGCGCAACCCCGCCTTCTTCCGTCTGGAGCGTGCGGTTGAGGGCACTCACGACCCCACGGGTCACGGTGTAGTCTAAGCCGAAAGGATTACCGATGGCGATGACGGACTGACCGACCCGCAGATCATCCGAAGTGCCCAAGGGCGCAACGGGAAGTCCCTCGCCGTTCACCTTCACAACGGCGATATCCTGCCAAGGATCCGAACCCACCACTGCACCGGCGAAGTCACGGCCGTCGGGAAGGAACACGCGAATTTTCTCCGCCCCCGCCACGACGTGATGGTTCGTGAGAATGTATCCGTCTTCGTGGATAATGATGCCCGAGCCGATGCCCTCCTGCTCAACCGCCATTCTGCCGAACAACGCATCGACGAAGACCCGCTCCGTGGTGTAGATCTTGACCACCGATTCCCCTACGGCCTCCACCGCTCGGATTGTGATCGCCTCCGTCGTATCCTCGAGCGGAGTGGACGGTTCGGGCGCAGGGAGCAAAATGCGCGTGAGGAGCGTATTGGCCGATATGCCTACGCCCGTCAGCAGAGCAAATCCTAGCAAGACAACGGCCAACAGACGCGTCGCGGAACGTCCGGAATCCCTTTCACGCATGGTCACATCACCCCGACAATACTTTGCCGTGGGAGTAATGACTGCTCTCAGAGAAGTTGTGGAACCGTTGGTTCAAAGGTGGGATCCGGCCGCGTCACGGAAGCCACGCGTCCAGAAGCTTCGCCTCGCGCTCGCGCAGCCGCTCGTAAAGGTCTTTTAGCTCTTGCGTCAGCCGACCCGGCACGCCGCTGCCGATGCGCCGGCCGTCCACACACACGAGGGGTACGACGCCGATGAGCGCGTTGGTGAGGAATGCCTCGTCCGCAGCGTACAGGTCCTGCGGCTCGTAGGCACCCGGACGCCAGGACAACCCCAGCTCGCCCACGAGATCGGCCACGGCGTCCCGGACGATACCCGGCAAGGCGCCCATGTCGACGCCGGGCGTGCACAGAACGCCTCCGGATACGAAGAAGATGTTTGAAATCGCGCCGTCGGCAAGCCTCCCCCGCGTATTCAGGAGCAGGGCCTCCCACGCTCCGTCCCGTTCCGCCCGGCGGCGAGCGGTTTGGTGAATCAGGCGGTTTCCGGTTTTTAGCGTGGTCCAAGGTGCCGTCTCATCTAACCGGTACGGAGCGATGACAGCCGGAACACCCCTCCGGTAAAGATCCGGCGAGGGCGGAACGTAAGGTCCGGCCCAGACGATCGTTTCGGGCACCCGACCGTCACCGCAATCAAGAAGTGTAATGCGCACCCGCAGATCCTTTCCTTCAAGACCCGGATCTTGGAGCACCCGCGCTAAACCTTCCACGACCGTCTCGCGCGCTGGAGGCACCCAGCCCATGGACTCGGCCGCTCTTTCGAGGCGTTCTAGATGGCGCTCCAGCCGAAAGAACCGCCCCTCGATCACCCGCAGCGTTTCGAAGAGGGACGCGCCGAAAAGGACCCCGGGCAGACCGTAAGGCACCTTGGCCTCTGCCGCCGGCACGACCCTCCGGGTAGCAGCAGTCCACACGAGCCCCTTCATCGCGGCGCCCCCTCGGCCAATATCGCTTGAACTAATCCTTCGGCCTTGTCCAAAGTCTCTTCGTACTCAGCCGCCGGTTGCGAGGCCGCGACGATCGCGCCGCCCACGTGGAATGTCGCCACACCGTCGGCAAGCACAATGGTGCGGATGGCCACGTTGAAGTCCGCCGCTCCTCCCAGGCCCAAGTATCCGATCGTGCCGGTGTAGACGCCGCGGGCAACGGGTTCAGCCGCGTCGATCACTTCCATCGCCTGCCGCTTGGGCCGTCCCGTAATCGACGCACCGGGAAAAAGGGCCCTCAGGCAATCGACGGCGTCTTTGTGCGGCAGGAGGCGGCCCCGCACCGTCGAGACGAGCTGATGCACGGTGCGGTAGCTTTCCACCTGCATGAGCTCCGGTACATGCACGGTGTCGACGTCGCAGACGGCCCCGAGCTCTTCTTGGGCCAACTCGACGATCATCAGGTGCTCCGCCCTGTCTTTGGGGTGCTGCGTCAGGTCGTGTCGCAGCGCCGTGTCGAGGTCCGGGTCGTCGCTGCGCGGACGGGTCCCTTTGATCGGCCTGGTCTCCACCTCGCTCCGCCTTACCGAGAAAAGCCGCTCGGGCGACGCCGACAAAATCCACTGCCCGCCGGTGCGCAAGGCCGCGCCGAAGGGGGCCGGGCTCGCGCCGCGCAGCCTCCAGTAAAGGTCGCCGCCGGAAAGCCGGGTTTCCGTGCGAAAACGCTGGGATAGGTTTACCTGCTGCAACGGTCCGCGGCGGATGACCCCTTGGATCCGTTCGACCGCCTGCAAATATGCGGTGCGTGTAAAGTCGCCGATGAGCCGGGCTCCGGATCCATCGATTTCTTCGCGCCAGTTCACGTGCGCAGGGTGAAAGTCCGGGACGGCGCCGGCGGACTGTGCACGGACGGCTTCCACCTCGCGGCGCAACCAAAGGAGCCGCTCCTTGGCCCGGCCCGTGGAGCCGCCCATCGCGTGGCTGCACGAGATCAAATGCAGCAGCCCGTCGCGGTGGTCGAGGCAAACGAGCGTATCGTAAAGTCCGAACAGGAGCAGCGGAAAACCTCCGCCTGCGATATGCCGGGAACGCACTCCAGCGAGACGCAGGCCTAAGTCGTAAGTGAGGTAACCGACAAGCCCTCCGGTAAAGGGGACTTCATCGTGCAGCTCCGGTGCCTGCAATAAAGGCCGGGCAACGTCGGCCAGCGCCGCCAGGGGATCTCCGTCCCACTCCCGCCCGCCCTGCGGCCACGTGAGGCGCGTCCGTTCTCCGTCGTAAAGGATAAGCGCGGCAGGATCCGTACCCAGAAAGGAAAAGCGCCCTAAACGTTCGACGACGCAGCCGCTGTCGAGCCAGAAAGTATGATCACGCTGTTCCCAGCGCCTGAAAAGTCCTGTGGCCAAGCGGTCGAGTTCGCCGGGCGGCATGTGATAGGTCTCGATCAAGTAGGGTCCCCCGTTCCGTCGTCCGTCTCGGAAAATGGTTTATCCGCTTTCGCCATCCGGGGCGCAAGACCCTTCCGCCGACCTCTCACTTGCCGAGCCGAGCTGTATTTCGAGCAACATCGCGTACACTCGCTCTTCCAAGGCGTTTAGCTCCGCACGGTATCCTTCCAACCTGGCGCGGGTCTTCTCGTGCTCGCGCAGAAGCCACATGTTGGAAAGGAGCAGAATCGCCATGCCGATGCCGAGGAGCAATTCCACACAGCCCGCCACCTTTCCCAGAGCCCACGCCGCCGGTCGCTGCATCGCCGTCCGCCGCTGCGATGTGCTATATGATGCGTATTGCAGCCCAAACCAAAAAAGAAGGGGCTGTCCCAAATGTGCATTCGGGACGGCCCCATGGCTTCAACAGAACGGTGGCCGCCAACCCCCCTCTGCACGTCTCCTCGCGTTTTCGCAGCTAGAGGAGCTGGACGCAGTTTTCGATGGACCCGGTCGCTGCTTGGGCAGAGGCACTTGACCAGGGAATGGGTCGCGTACGGAGCGATTCGACCCACGTGTGGGTCGATCCGCTGGCAAGTTGACCCAACCATGGGTCACAAGCCATGATCGCCTTCGTAGGAGCTGCCGTCGTCTGGCATATCGTCGGAAACATCCCAGCTAGCGGTGGGGCACGTCGCTGCCAGATTCTGGTAGCAGGCCGCGCTTCTGCCCAGTAACTCACGGCTGGTCGCTGCGGCGACGGAGTGACCCGCCAGTGGGTCATTCGCAAGGGCCAGCGACCCAATCGTGGGTCACACGGCTCGATCAGAACGGCAACTGCCCGTCGCCCCTGCCTGCCTCCCGGCGTTTTCGCATCTGGAGGGGTTGAAGACAGTTTCCACCTGACCGGACCGCTGCCGAGCCGAGGCATTCGCCCCAGGAATGGTTCGCGCACAGAGCGGGGCTGTCCTAAGAGTGCATTCGGGCGAGCCCATGGTTTACCCTCTGGCCCGCGCCGCGGCCAAAGTATTTCTCATCAGCATAGCCACCGTCATCGGACCCACGCCTCCTGGTACCGGTGTGATGTAACCGGCCACGTCTTTCGCCCCTTCGAAGTCCACGTCGCCGCAGAGCTTGCCGTCGTCCAGGCGGTTGATGCCGACGTCGATGACTACGGCGCCGGGTTTGATCCAATCGCCCCGGACGAAGCGGGGACGGCCAACGGCCGCCACGACGATGTCTGCTTCCCGCACATGGGCGGCTAAATCGGCCGTGCGCGAGTGGCATACGGTCACCGTCGCGTTGGCATGCAGCAGCAACAGCGCCGTGGGCTTGCCGACGATCGTGCTGCGCCCGATGACGACGGCTCGCTTTCCTTCGATCTCCACACCCGTTGACCGGATGAGCTCCATAACCCCCGCCGCCGTACACGGGTGGATGCCTTCTCCGCTTTCCGTCAGCCGGCCCAAGTTGTAAGGATGGAAACCGTCGACGTCCTTAGCCGGAGGCACTGCGTGCAGGATCGGTTGAGGGTCGAGGCCGCGGGGCAGAGGTAGCTGGACCAAAATACCGTCGACCGTATCGTCTTTCCCCAAGCCCTCAACGAGCTCCAGTACTTCCTTCTGCGTCGCGTCCCCGGGCAGATGGTGGCGCTGCGAGCGAATACCTACTTCACCACACGCGCGCTCTTTTGTGCGCACGTACACCTGTGAGGCGGGGTCGTCGCCCACCAAGACGACCGCAAGGCCGGGTACACGCCCCGCGTCCCTCCGAAACGCGTCGACCTGCTCTTTTACCTCTTGCCGAATGCGTCGGGCAAGGGCCGTGCCGTCAATGATCCTTCCAGACATTTGAACTCCCTCCGTAGTCGAGGCGTGCTCCCACCGCGAGGAGCCGTGCCAAGCGGTGCCCGGCCGCTCGGATATAGTGTTCCGCCCGTTCCATGGCATCCGCGAGCGAGGCCGGTCCGGGCAGGATCGGATAGAGCGCATCGAGGACTTCGGGCACCAGGTTCAAGGCGTCGTCCGTCACGCTCCCCGCGCACGCGATAACGGGTACTCCCAGCCGGCGCGCCAGGCGACCCACACCCGCCGCTACCTTGCCCCTGGCGGTCTGCCCGTCGATGCGCCCCTCGCCGGTGATGACGAGTTGGGCACCGGCAATGCGGCGCTCCAGGCCTACGACCTCGCTTACGATTTCAAAGCCCGGACGCAGGGTGGCCTGGCAAAAGGCGATGAGGCCCGCCCCCAGGCCGCCCGCCGCGCCGGCGCCCGGAACGTCGGCTACCTTAACGCCCAAGTCGCGGCGGATAATTTGCGCATAGCGGGTCAGTGCCGCATCAAGGAGCTCGACCATCGCTTCGTCCGCCCCCTTCTGCGGCCCGAACACACGGCTCGCTCCTTCCGGGCCAATCAAGGGGTTGTCCACGTCGCAGGCAACGGTTACCTTTACCTCGGCCAGGCGCGGATCGCTTTGCGACGTATCGATGCGCGTCAGTTTCAGAAGGCCGGCGCCGCCCCTGGGAACCGGGCGTCCCTCCTCGTCCAAAAAGCGCACGCCTAGCGCCTCGGCCATACCGGCGCCACCGTCATTCGTCGCACTGCCGCCGATGGCGACAATCAAGTGCCGGCAGCCTAGATCGAGAGCAGCCCGCATCAGCTGGCCCGTACCGAAGGTCGTCGTGCGGCCCGGGTCGCGCTCACCCTCGGGCACCAAGGTCAGGCCCGACGCTTCCGCCATTTCGATGACCGCCGTTTCCCCGTCGCCCAAAATGCCGAATCGGGCATCCACGGGCTCGCCCAAAGGCCCTACGACGCGCCGGCTCTCCATGCGTCCGCCCGTCGCCTCGACCATGGCCCGAGCGGTACCTTCGCCACCGTCCGCCATAGCGACACACTCGTACGCGGCATTTGACCAAGGAGGCTCGTCACACGAGGCGAGACCCTCGACCAAGGCCCGCGCCACCCGGTCGGCGCTCAAACTTCCTTTGAACGAGTCGGGGGCGATGACGACGCGCATAGGTCACACTCCTTGTATCGCTACCGGTCGCCGGCGGCCCGCCTCCGCGACGCAGCCCGTCGCCCTTCGTCGTCACTGCGGGTGAAGTCGATGACCTTTCCCGAGGCGAAGACCAGCTTGGCAATGCGTTCGCCCTGCCAGACTATCTTGACGACGTCATCGTGCTTGACGACGTCTTGCGGACTGGAGGCGTCCTTGTTTATCTCCGCACGAATGTCCATGTTGCCTCACCTTTCCGTTTCCGAACGGCTGCGGGCAAGGCCCGTCAAACAGCGCGGCGGCTGCGCACCAGCCCGCGGTACAGCCAGGTGCCGAGAATGAT
>LSQX01031005.1_pt1 | contig 39030 bp, 49 predicted proteins | sample 654561 | NCBI WGS metagenome assembly LSQX01 (sample SAMN04489861, study PRJNA283612) | anaerobic digester metagenome | isolation source: 4 biogas reactors fed with cattle manure at either 37C or 55C with and... | place: Denmark: Kongens Lyngby | collected 2014 | reverse complement strand
GAGGGGAAGGGGGACCGCGGCAGCGGTGGATGAGGGGTAGTGCCCCACATCCGGAAGATATGAAAAATTAAACCTGCAGCTAACGACGGCGGGTTACAATCTCTCAGGCTCAGCTACGCCTTACCGCCTCCCTTTGCATAAGGATTATATGTAGTTTGTTGCTAAGAAGTAAGCAGGGATAATGAAAAGCCTTCCCCCTCAAGGGGAAGGCTTCAGACTGTTTTTCATTCCCTACACTCTTGTCGCTCTGAATACCCTTGCCGAACGGGCTTCCACCCTGGGGCAGAAACCGCTTTTGAATACCCCCAAATCCCGGTGGGCGGTAATGTCCCTTATTTTAACCTCGTCCGTAATCTCCCAGCCGCAGAAATCCCAGGTCAAAGGCATATTTTTGGGGGAGTCAAACTGGTTTAACAGGCAAAAAGCGATGTCTCCGCCGTACAGGGGCTTGGCAAGGATAACGTCCTGAGCCGCCAGTTCGGGTATCCGGTAAGCGGCAATACCCAGATTGTCCTGATTGATGGCGATAAGCTCTTTATTCTGAAGGATATTCTTTATTTCCGGCGTGGTGTGCCTTACGTCATGCCCCATAAGCAGCGGGGCCGACAGCATACACCACAAGGCAAAATGGGCTTCGTATTCGTTAACGGTACAGCCACCCCCGATTTTACCCACATAGCCTTCTCCGTTAAGCCCTACCACCATCATATCCGGGTCGTTCCAGCCTCCGGGACCGGCATATGCCTCAAGACCCACGGCGTTCAGGGCAACGCTCACTATGGAATCCCAGCTGTCCTTGATATCCCCCGCCAGCCGCCACATATTGGCGCCGCAGCTTCGCATCCAGGAGGAAACCTCCCTCCTGCCGAGGCAGGCGGAAAAGATAATATCCCTTCCCGATTCCCGCAAAGCCTGCCCCATCCGCCTGAAGCAGTGGGTGGGGTTTTCCCCCGGGGGAGGATAGCCGAAGTCGTATTTTAAAAGGTCAACCCCCCATTCGGCAAACTTTTTGGCGTCCTGCCGTTCAAAGCCGTAGCTTCCCGCCCTACGGCAGTAGGTCACCACCCCGCCGCCGGCATACAGACCGAACTTAAGACCCTTCGAGTGGATGTAGTCGCCCAGCGCCTTCATCCCCGAGGGGAATTTTACCGGGTCCGCCTGCAGGTCGCCGTTTTTATCCCGTTCGGCAGCCGCCCAGCAGTCATCCACCGAAACAATGTCATATCCGGCGTCTAAAAAGCCGAAATCCACCATGGCGTCGGCGGTTTCTCTTACCACCTGTTCGTTTATCCCCGTATAGCCGAAATAATTCCATGCATTCCATCCCATAGGGGGCTTTTGAGCAAGCATTGCCATAAATTTACCTCTTTTCATTTTCTTATATCCGACAAATCACATTATAACGTTTTTAAGGGGTTTTTCAATAGTTTTCCATAAAAAAACTACCTTGGGGAAAACGATTCCTTTAGGGAGGGATTGGTTTTGATATTATCAGTTCAACCTTTTAATCGTTTCGAAAAATTTTACAAAAAATCCGGCAGACGCCGGATTTTTATATTTAAAACGGAGTTTATCGGTTCATGTCAAGGTCAACCCTGAACTCATAATCATAGGTGTCCCCCAAAGTTATAACCTTTGTGCAGGCATAATCGAACTCGGTATAGGAATTGTCAGGCCAGAGGGAACGGTTGTTGGTGTGGGTTTCGTCCCAGACATACTCATTTTCACCCTTGTAAATCTTTACGTTATCCACAAGGACATTCTGCATATACAGGTCCTCGTCGGTGTTGTAGAGGGTTATTTCTACCCAATCCTCGGAGGGTTTGCCGGAAGTGTCCAGCTTTGTGTTAGGGGGGTAGTCAAGGGCAAAATCCATAAGATAGGCGGTGTTGCTGCCGTCGGCCTTCATTCCCTTCACATAAAAGGACACCCGGTCGGCTTCTAAGGCATCGGTTAAGTCGTAAATAATAACGGTGGCTTTTGTGTTTTCCTCCGATGTGTCAAGGATAAGCCGGTAATCATGCTTGGGATTAAGCTTGACACTGGATTCATACCAGCTTTTCTGCCCGCTTTCGGCGGGTTCATAAATATTATAGAACAGATGCCAGGCAGGCTTTGTGCCGGCATAGCAGAACCCGGCGTCAAAACAGTTGGACCACCAGGTGCCGTTGTAAACGTCACAGCCCAAAAAAATGTAAGCGTTTACGAATTTTCCGTCGGACTGCCTTATGTTATTGATTTTTATATCACTTATCTTAACATCCATGGATGCCTTGTTGTAGCCCACCTTGGAATAAACCGCATAAGCCGGACCGTCGGCGTCCCCCATTTTGCCGTTGCCGTTGGAATAATCTAAATTTGTGATTACCGTTGCCCCTTCGGGGATGGGGATTTTCTTTAACTCCTCACTCATTTCCGATACCTCAGAACTTTCTTCAGTAGTTTCTAAACTTTCATTTGTTTCTTCCGGGCTTTCCTCCGCGGACGAGGGTGACGACGACATACCCTCCACGGAGGAGGTTTCCCCGTCGTCTCCGCCGCAGGAAACAAAGACGGTTAAAACAAGAAGGGCAAGCAGTAAAACAAGCAGTCTTTTCATATAATACATCCTTTTTTGATGATTTATTGATTTAAGAATATCATAAACACCTTAATTTGTCAAACCGTATTGACAAAAATAAAGGGCGGTTGTATCATTTCGTTAAGGAATAACAAAAAAGGAAAAGCAAATGAAACGAATTCTTATTTCAACCGATTCGTATAAAGGCACTCTGTCTTCCAAAGAGGCGGGGGAAATTATAAATTCCGCCTTCATGCGGGAGGGGTTTTTCGACAACCTGGTCCTCCCTCTTTCCGACGGGGGGGACGGCATGACCGAGGCTGTCAGGGAGGCCGCCGGCGGCGAAACGGTCAGGGCGGAAGTCAAGGGTCCCCTTTTCGAACAGGTTGCGGCGGAATATGTGAGAATCGGCAAAACCGCCGTTATAGAATCCTCCCAGGCCTGCGGCCTTGTCCGTGTGCCGGAAAACAGTCGGGACGTTATGAACGCCACCACCTACGGGGTGGGACAGCTTATTCTGCATGCCCTTTCGGGAGGGGCGGAAAATATAATTTTGGGCTTAGGGGGCTCCGCCACCAACGACGGGGGAACCGGCATGGCCTGCGCTTTAGGGGTGAAATTCTACGGCGATTACCCTTTTATCCCCGTGGGGAGAAGCCTTGAAAACATTAAAAGAATCGATATGTCCGGCCTTGACCCCCGGGTGAAAAGGGCGAATATTATTGCCTGCTGCGATGTTGATAATCCCTTTTTCGGCAAAAACGGGGCGGCATATGTTTTTGCTACTCAAAAGGGAGCGTCTAAGGAGGAAGTCAGGCGGCTTGACAAAGGGCTTAGTCATTTGGCTTCTCTTATAACCAATGTTGACCTTAAAAATCTGCCGGGAAGCGGTGCCGCCGGGGGTCTCGGGGGAGGAATCGCCGCCTTTTTGGGGGGTAATCTGAAACGGGGTTTTGACGTGATTTCAAGCCTTGTCTGTCTTGAGGACAAAATCAGACAGTTTGATATGGTTATTACCGGCGAGGGAAAAACCGATTTTCAGACCCTTTCGGGGAAGCTCCCGGCGGGGGTGGCGGCGGTTTGCAAAAAATATTCGAAAAAGTGTATTCTGATTTCGGGGTGCATCGAGGGAGATATCTCCCCTTTGTTTGAACGGGGGATTTCCCTTGCCTATGCCGCGGCGGAGGAGGTTCCCCAAAAAACACCTGACAAAACGGAAGCCGCCGACGCATTATACCGGACGGCGTTAAGGGCGGCAAAGGAGATAAAGGCTGACTGTTAAATCCCGCCGCAGGCGGATTTCATCCAAAGCGTTTGCTTTGGATTTCATTTCGTTTCTTTCCCGAAGGTGCGGTACTACCCCTCATCCGTCAGCCTGCGGCTGACACCTTCCCCGAAAGTCGGAAGGCTTTTTTATCTTCCCCTACATTTTTACAAAAAAACTCCGGCGAACCGGAGTTTTTTATGTTATTTATGTTGTTTGCTTTGAAAGCTATTATTGAATAGTCGCTATTAACGACTTATAAAACAGCTTTCTTGTTACAAGTGATACAGTATATCCCTTTAATAATAAGTAATGTTTACGAATAGTAGTCAATGGTTTCCTGCATACGCTGCTGGAAAATTTCCTTCTGGGAATCATAACTGGCAACAAAGGTGTTTGCGGTGCCGGTGACGCAGGAGGAAACGAAGTCCCTTAAGCCGTTCCAGTTAAAGAGGGCGCCGATGTCATAGACACGGTTGTCGAAGATAAAGTCGAGCATTTTTTCGGATTCCTCGTCCTGTATCTTCTGCATTTTGATTATCCTCTCGTAGTAATTCGTCTTGACGGTGCTTGTGGAGGCGGCAGCCATGGCTTCAAGGACAAGAGCTGCGGTTTCGGGTTCTGTGTTAAAGGAGGGAATTACGCAACCGGAAGCATAGACAATGGAAATATATGAATAGTATCTGTCCTGATCTTCGGTGTATTTGGGGGTGACCAGCAGTCCGAAATCGCAGGAGTCGGTATATTGGGACATATTGATAATGTCCGAAAGGGAGATGGTAACAAACAGCGCTCTGTTGGTTCCCAAAGCATCCCTTGCCGCCCAGTAGCAGTTTGTATAGCCGGCAGCTATCGCATCGTTGTTGAACTGCTCGTCGACAAGCACGGCGTCGTCCGAAAAGATACTGTATATTTTTTCCACCACGCTCACCGAGTTAGTATTGTAAACCGACAGTTCGGGTACGCCTTCGGAATTCTTTCTGGCAAAGGATTCGCCCGAACCGATAAACAATGAGTTGGAATAGTTGTTGTTTATGAACAGCCCTATGGTGTCCTTGAAGGTGATGCCCGGCTGCCCGTCGGTGTCGGCGGTAACGGCTTTTGCCATGGAAAGCATTTTATCCAATGTCCAATTGCCGTTTTGCACAAGGTCATAGGGGCTTTCAAGATTGTAGTCGTTTATAAGCTTTCTGTTGAACAATATACAGTGGGTTACGTCCATCGTAAGTACCGAAAAGTCGCCGGTGGTAAGGAACAGCTTGTTCCCCATTGAAAGGCTTGCTTCGGCGTTCTGGTCCCAGTAGGGAGCATCGAAATTTATTATGTCGCTGAATTCATACAGGTCTAAGAATAAGTCCTCCTGAATAAGAGGAGCTGCCGTCGTCATATGGGGCATGGCTATATCGTACTCCCCGCCGGCGGACATCCCGAGACGGAGGTCGTTTACCATATTGTCGGTTCTGATTTCCTTGATTTTTACGCCCAGTCTTTCCTCAACCATATCGTTGCGTTCCGCAACGTAAGCGCTTATGGGTGAATCCTCTTTAGGTAAAATTTCCTGAGAACCGTACCCGCCCCCGTTGAAGTTTTCTACCAGAAATACGATATCCCGGTCAAGATTCTGGTAGGGGATATGGGAAAGGGGATCTTTTTCCTCAGAAGATTCCGAAGCCGAGGATTCGTCTTCCGCAGAAGATTCCTGTTCGCTTGCCGAGGTGGTTTTCGATTCGTCTTTTGATTTGTCATCGCCTTTTTCGTTACAGGCGGCAAAAATACCTGCCACCATACACAAAACAATGACGAGACATACGATTTTTAAAAAACGCATAAAATACTCCTTTCAATTATTAATATAATTTCAAAATTTATGTATATCTTTGCTTATTATAGCATAAAAAGGTATGTTGTCAATATCATCTTTTAAAATAATTCCTGTACTGCCGATATATTTTTCATTGTTTACGGAACATTTCAATTCTTTATTGTTTGGATAATTATACAGCCACACTTTATTTATGTTTTAATCCCTTTTTTAAAATATTACTCATTGGTCATCGGTTTTTTATTCGACAAAAAAACTCCGGCGAACCGGAGTTTTTATTGTTATTCCGCTTTGCCGGCGCAGCCAAGCACATCTATCAGCTTATGGCGTACCAGCTCTTTTATGTTTGCCCTGGCGGGTTTGAGATAGTCCCGGGGGTCAAACTTTTCGGGGTGTTCGGCAAAGAATTTACGTATGGTTCCCGTCATGGCAAGACGGAGGTCGGAATCGATGTTAATCTTACATACCGCAAGGGAGGCGGCGTGTCTTAACTGATCTTCGGGAACGCCTATGGCGCCGGGCATGGCTCCGCCGTAGGTGTTTACCATTTCCACATAGTTCTGGGGTACCGAGGAGGCGCCGTGAAGGACTATGGGGAAACCGGGAATACGCCTAACGATTTCCTCAAGAATGTCAAAGCGGAGCTGGGGTTTTGTGCCGGGTTTGAACTTGAATGCCCCATGGCTGGTGCCTATGGCGATGGCAAGGGAGTCAACGCCGGTCTTTTCTACAAATTCTTCAACTTCTTCGGGTCTGGTGTAGGAGGACTTGCCTTCCTCCACCACAACTTCGTCCTCAATGCCCTCAAGGGTTCCGAGCTCGCCTTCAACCACAACGCCGTGGGCGTGGGCATATTCCACAACCTTTTTGGTAAGCTCGATATTTTCCTTAAAGGAAAAGTGGGAGCCGTCTATCATAACCGAGGTAAACCCTCCGTCGATGCAGGCCCTGCAGGTTTCAAAGTCGGGGCCGTGGTCAAGATGAAGCACGACGGGGATTTCGGGGCATTCGATAACCGCCGCTTCCACCAGCTTGACAAGATAGGTGTGGTTGGCATAAGCCCTTGCTCCCTTGGACACCTGAAGAATAACGGGGGCTTTTTCCTCCCGGCAGGCTTCGGTTATTGCCTGTACGATTTCCATGTTGTTTACGTTGAAAGCGCCTATGGCGTAACCGCCCTTATAGGCTTTTTCAAACATTTCTTTACTTGTAACAAGAGGCATAATAATACTCCTTTATATGAAATTTAATTATTCTGCGAAAAGTAATCTATGGTTTCCTGCATGGCGTTGATAAAGGCATCCTTTTGCGAATCATATGACTGGGTAAAGGTATTGGTTGTGCCGGTAACGCAGGTTGAAACGAAATCCCTTATGCTGTTCCAGTTGTAAAGGGCACCGATGTCGTACACCCGGGTGTTGAAGATGAGGTCGAGCATTTTTTCGGATTCTTCGTCCTGCATCTTCTGCAGCTTGATTATGCGTTCATAATAGTTGGTCTTAACGGTACTTGTGGAGGCAGCCGCTATGGCTTCAAGGGCTAAGGCCGCTATTTCGGGTTCTTCATTGGAAACGGGGATAACGCAGCCGGTGGCAAAGATGATGGAAATATAGGAATAATACCTGTCCTGGGTATCGGAATACATGGGGGTAATCAGCAGTCCGAAGTCGCAGGTGTCGGCATACTGTGCCATATTGTGTATGTCCGAAAGGGAGATGGTTACAAACAGCGCTCTGTTGGTTCCCAAAGCGTCCCTTGCCGCCCAGTAGCAGTTGGTGTAGCCGGCGTTGATTGCGTCCGTATTGAATCTTTCGTCCACCAGCACGTTAGCGTCGGAAAAAATATCGAATATCTTATCCACCACATCCACCGACTTGACGGTGCGGAGGGTGAGTTCGGGAACTCCCTCGGCGTTCTTTTTTACAAAGGATTCGCCGGAGCCTATAAACAGGGAGTTGGCATAGTTCTGGTTTATAAACAGCCCGACGGTGTCCTTAAAGGTGATACCCGGCTGTCCGTCGGTATCGGCGGTGACGGCTTTTGCCATGGAAAGCATTTTGTCCAGAGTCCACTTGTTATCTTTCACCAGATCGTAGGGATTTTCAAGACCGTTATCGTCAACAATTTTTTTGTTGAATAACATACAGTGAGTAACATCCATGGTAAGCACCGAAAAATCGCCGGTGGCAAGATAAAGCTTGTTGCCCATGGAAAGGCTTTCTTCGGCGTTCTGGTCCCAGTAGGGGGCGTCGAAATTTATGATATCGCTGAATTCGTATAAATCGTAAAATAAATTTTCCTGAATAAGGGGGCCTGCGGAAGTCATGTAGGGCATGGCAATGTCAAAGGGGGTGCTTGCCGCAGCGGCGGTACGCAGGTCGTTTATCATATTGTCGGTTCTTATTTCCTTGATTTTTACGCCCAGTCTTTCCTCAACCATATCGTTGCGTTCCGCAACGTAAACGCTGACGGGGGAATCCTCTTTCGGCATAATTTCCTGAGAACCGTACCCGCCGCCGTTGTAGTTTTCCACCAGGAAGGTTATATCCCTGTCAAGGTTCTGGTAGGGGATATGGGAAAGGGGGTCCGTATCCTCCGAAACTTCGGAAAAATCCGAAACTTCAGACTGGTTCTGGTTATTGGATTCCTCACCTTTGCTTTCGGCGTTTGACTGCTGGCCGGTGGACTTGTCGTCGCCTTCATTGCCGCAGGCGGCAAGAATTCCCAGCAAAAGGCACAAGGAAAGGATAAGGCTTATAATTTTTAGTGTACGCATAAATTGCTCCTTCCAAGTAAAAATATTGTGAAATCCTTTTACCGGATTATTATAGCACAAAACCGCATAAAGTCAATAAGTTATGGGGTAAATAAACCTCGGAATTCAAAAAATGACATTTATCGTCATTTTTAATAGAAACCGGCTGTGAATATATATCTTTTTTTAGGAAAATATAATTGATTTCGGGTTCGTTTTGTGTTATATTTATAATAATTGAAACAATAGAAACAGAAAGGCGGTTTTTGTAGAACAATGAAAGAATTGAAAGGTGCTTGTATTATCGGACAGTCGGGGGGCCCCACTTCGGCGATAAACGCTTCCACCTACGGTGCCATTAAGACAGCCCTTGAAAGCGAAAACATCACTGCCGTTTACGGCGCACTGAACGGAATAAAGGGAGTTCTTGAGGACAATCTCATCGATATGTCCAAGGAGGACAGAGAGGAACTGGAGTACATGAAGCACACCCCCTCCTCAGCGCTGGGCTCCTGCCGTTACAAGCTAAAGAATCCGGACGTTGACGACACCGACTATAAGCGGATTCTTGAAATTTTCAGGAAGTATAATGTCCGCTACTTCTTCTACAACGGCGGCAACGATTCCATGGACACCTGCAACAAAATTTCAAAGTTCATGCTTAAAAACAGCTATGAATGCTATGTTATGGGTATTCCCAAAACCATCGACAACGACCTGAATTGCACCGACCACTGCCCCGGCTACGGCTCCGCCGCAAAATATATTGCCACCTCCCTTATGGAAATATACCATGACGCCAGGGTGTACGATACGGGAATGATTACCGTTGTGGAAATTATGGGACGCAACGCCGGCTGGCTTACCGCCGCCGCTGCTCTTGCCTGCCATAAAGGCGCGGGCCCCGACCTTATCTACTGCCCCGAAAACGTCTTTGACCTTGACGCGGCAATGGTAAAAATAAACGAAATCTATAAAAAGAACGGCAAGTGCATAATAGCCGTTTCGGAAGGCATTAAGGATAAGGACGGCAGATATATTTCCGAATACGGCAACGACCTTTCCAACGCCAAGGACGGCTTCGGCCATGCCCAGTTAGGGGGTCTTGCGGCTTACCTTGCTAACTACATCAAGCAGCAGACCGGCGCAAAGGTGAGGGGAATCGAGCTTTCTCTCCTTCAAAGATGCGCCGCCCACTGCGCTTCCCAGACGGATATCGAGGAATCCTTCTCCGCCGGGAAAGCCGCCGTTGACTGTGCGGTCAAGGGTATTACCGACAAGATGGTGGGCTTTGAAAGATGCTATGAAAACGGAAAATATGTTTGCAAAACAAAGCTGTTTGAACTCACCGACGTGGCGAATGTGGAAAAGAAGATTCCCGACGAATGGTTCAACGAAAGCAAAGACGGTCTGAACGAAAAGTTCATCGAATATGCCCTCCCCCTCATTCAGGGCGAAACCCGGCTCGTTAAGGTTGACGGGCTGCCCAGATTTGTCCGCCTTAAAAAAGTTAAAGTGCAAAAATAAAAACCAAAAAACGCAGTTAATGCTGCGTTTTTTTATAATAATAAAGGAGGAAGAAAAATGTACAAGAATATCCCAAAGAGCGAAAAGCTTGTTTTAAAAGACGAAATCACCTTCCAGCCGGGACAGGTGGTAAGCAAAACCCTTGTTCAGAACGACAAGGTAAGCATGACACTGTTTTCCTTTGACAAGGGGGAGGAGATTTCATCCCATTCAGCCGCCGGTGATGCCATGGTAACGGTGCTTGAAGGCAAGGGGCGTTTCACCGTAGGCGGGAATGTGTTTTTCCTTTCCGAAGGAGAAACGTTGATTATGCCCAAGGACATCCCCCATGCGGTGTACGGTGAGGAACCGTTCAAAATGCTGCTGGTTGTGTCGTATTAGGAATTATATTTTAGATTGATGAAAAATCATACTCCTGAGGTTTCTCATGAGTATGGTTTTTTATTACCCTTTATTATAATAATGTATATTTTATAAGTGTATATAAATGATTTAGCATCATTATTATATAGATTGCTTTATATAAGCAGAAGGCAGTATGTAAGAAAACCTTCCCCTTGAGGGGAAGGGGGACCGCGATAGCGGTGGATGAGGGGTAGAACCAACGCAAGCGGAGGAGAAGTGAAATGAAATCCAAAGCTAAACGCTTTGGGTGAAACCCGTTCCTTGCGGTCGGATGAAATCCTCCCTTTTTACCCCGATTTGCGGTCGGATGAAATCCACCTGCGGCGGGTGACAATCCCTCCGGCTCGGTTTCACCTTGCCACCTCCCTTTTCGCAAGGGAGGTTAATTTACGGTTTGACAGTTTATATCTATGATGCGGGCGGATGGTATCAGCCCCAACGATTTTTTATTAATAAAACAGTAAAAAACTCTCCGTAAACCCTTGACAAGCCCTTTTGCCGGTGCTATAATGTGGATGTAATCAATATTGTAATAGTTGAATTCAATATTAATGGAGATGGTTGAATGATTAAATCCCTTATCAAGGCTTTTGACCTTTTGGAATACCTTGCGTCCGCCGGAGACCGGGCGGTTCCCCTTTCGGAACTGGCAAACGCCATAGGGGAAAAAACCACCACCTGTGCCAATATCCTGAAAACCATGACCGAAAGAGGCTATGTTTCCCGCCTTGACAAGCGGGGCTACCGCTTAGGCGGGGCGGTTTTCCGTCTGGCGGGGAAGGAATCCCCGGAGGACGAACTCCTTATAAAGGCCGCCGCCGAACCCATGAGGGTGCTTTCGAACATTCTTGACGTTTCGACGGTGCTTGCGGTGCTCAGGGACGGAAGAAAGCGGGTGTTGGTTTCGGAATCCGCCAAGGGGATAATCCAGGTGGGAAAATCCTACCTCGACAACACTTCCCTGCTTACAACCCCCACCGGCATTGTCCTTTTATCCGCAAAGGACGACGATTTTATCAAGAAGCTGATTAAAACATCGCTTCCCGCAATTTACAAGTCCGAAGACGAGCTGTTTGCCCGCATTAATCGGGCAAGAACCGAAGAGGAGCTTATGCTTAACGCCTATCCGGAGGTTACCGATGCCGCCGTGGGGATATATCACAACGATGAACTCATCGCCTCCCTCGGCGCCTACTTCCCTGCCTACCGCTACACCGACGAACTGCGGGAAAGGCTGTTTGCAACCCTCCGCAAAGCGGCAGTTCAGATTGAACAAAATTTAAATATAAAGTAAGGACAAGGATATGAACAACAATCTAACCGAAAAAATCAAACAGTTTGCCTATGAAAACGGCGCCGACTTGGTGGGAATTTCGGGTATGGAACGGTTTAAGAACGCTCCCATAAAAATGTCCCCCGCGGGGATTATGCCGACGGCAAAAAGCGTAATCGTCTGCGCCATACACCATCCGGATGCGGCAATGCAGCTGGGGGGGGAAGTACACCCCCAGGACCACGGTCCCTATCGCATTCAGTATGTCATGAACGAAAAGCTTGACCAGATTTCCTTCCGTCTCGGCAACTTCATCGAGTCTTTGGGGTATGACGCCATACCCATTGCCTCCTCCAACATCTGGCGGTACAGGGGCTATAAGGAGCTGACCGCCAACTTTGCGCCGGATATGTCCCATATCTATGCGGCGGTGGCCGCCGGACTTTCCCAACTGGGGTGGAACGGTCTTTCCATAACCCCCGAATACGGCTCCTGGAACCGGTTTATTTCCATTATCACCGACGCGCCCTTGACCGAAACCCCCTTATATACCGAAACCAAGCTCTGCGATATGTGCGGTCAGTGTATCCACCACTGCCCCACCGATGCCTACCGGAAGGAGTGCGACGGGGTTAAGGTGCTGGATATAACTGATAAGGTAAGCTATAAAATGGCCAACAAGAATCTCTGGCGGTGTGCCTGGGGTGAACATTTCAACCTTGACCTTGACCTGCCCATACCCGAACACGTTACTGAAGAAGTGCTTATCGAAACCTGCGAAAAATACGGCTGGCGGGACGGGGAAATGGGCTGCTGCCAGAAATACTGCCTACCCAAAGTCCTCCGGCAGGATGGCGGGGATTATACATCCACCTACATAAGAAAACGCCATTATAACCCCTCCGATCTGCCGGTACACCGCCGTCTGTACGACGAGGTGGTGAACACCGCAAGAAACCACGGCATTTCCGACTTAATGTTCCTTGACGAAGCGGGAATGAAAAAAGCCGACGCAAACGTGTTTACCCACTTCCCCAAAGCGAAATCCGCCATTGTGTTTGCCATACGCAACCGCAAGGACTGGAACGAGGACGCAAAAAACCTTTACCCCAGCCACGGGGATGTAAACACCGCCGGCAGGAACGAAAATCCCCTTTCCAGCAAAATGGGGCGGCTTACCGAATTTACTTTACTGGATATCTGCCGCCTGCTGGAGGACAAGGGATTCGATGCCCTTAACTTCTACGGCTACAAAGAGGCAAGGGCAGCGGGAACGGGTTATGTCAAGGAAGCGGGCTTCAGCATTCCCGAAAATATAAGCAATCTCCCCTGGGGCGGGTTTTTGGCGGGCGAAAACGAATACGCATCATATGGGGTGGTACTGACCTCCGCCGCCTTTGATTCAGTTCAATATCACGGTATAGATACACCTGCCGTAAACCCCCGCCGCACCTTAACCGAAAACCTTGTTGAGGTTATAAAAAACGAAAATTCCGACCTTTACGCCTTCCTCCCCGCCGGGCGGCTTGACGACCTTGCGGAAAAGCTTAAACCCGTCAGGGAAGGTGAGCGGATTTTCAAAGTCACCGACAAAAATATTCCCTTTACCGCCTATGATCCTCTGGTTTCGGAAGAAAAACGGAAAATAAAAAAGCCTTCGGACTACCTTAAGGGAGCCAAAAGCGTAATCATATTCGGTCTTCCCTTCCCCAAGGCGGTGGGAAGAAACGCCCTGAAACCCCCGGCGGAAGCGGTGGGACCCTATGTATTTGCCTCCTATGAAGTCGGCAACCAGCTGGAAATGTCGGCAATCCGGATTACCCGCTGGCTTCAGCAGATGGGGAACAAGGCGGTTTTCGTGCCGGATTTAACCGGTATAGGCGGGGATGTAAATTCACCGAGAGGGTATCTAAACGACGGGCTGTCTAACTCCCTTGAAGCTGTGGAAGCGGGTCTGGGCGCTCTCGGACTGAACGGCGTATGCTACACCAAAAAGCATGGTTTCTGCCAGCGGTTTATGGCAATTGTCACAGACGCCGACCTTGAGGGAATCTGCTCCGAAACCGGAATACCCGAAATATCCTGCAACGGCTGCTTTAAGTGCGTTGACGTCTGCCCCGCCGGCGCTTTAAGGTCGGAAAATATGGTAAAAATCAACCTTAACGGCAGGGATTACAACTGGATTCCCGCCGACACTTCCCGCTGCGAATGGGCGAAAAAGTTTGCCCTGTCCGGGGAGGAAGGCCATGCCTACACCGGCTCTAAGACAAATGTTCCGCTGCCGGAAAAAATCACGGTGGAAAATCTTGCCGCTGCCTTAAGAACCACCGACAAGGTATTGAAACGCCGTCCCACCGTCGCCGAAAGGTGTATTGTGGACTGCCCCATGAGTCTGGAGTAGTTTTTATTAAGCGGTTGTTGCGTAATTACGCTTAATGGTTTGAATAGCATTAATCCACCGGCAGAAGCCGGTGGATTTTTTTATCACCCCAAAAAGCTTCAGCTTTACGGGAGCTTGTATTATTTTATCCGCTTAAAAGAATGGGTTGTATTCATTTCACCATCACCGCCGCATTTGCGACCCACCCCTCGTCCGTCAGCCTTCGGCTGACACCTTCCCCTCAAGGGGAAGGCTTTGTTCATCTCAGCCATCACTCCACACACATAAATGAAAAACGCACCTGCGAAAACAGGTGCATTTTATGTCTTAACTATACCAAAAGGTTCGTTTTCTATAGGTAGTTACACGAAAAAATTTGTTAAAACAATGGTGTGATTTTTCACAAATAAGCGGGAAAAGCACTCCTTTTATCGCGTCAAACTTGACAATTCGATATAGCATATGCTATAATACCAAAATAAACCTGCGATAAGGAAAAGCGATAATGCGACTGCCGGAGTTTATAAAGGGTGTCCGTGTACAATTAGAAATGAGCCAGGAGCAATTAGCCAAAGCTCTCAATGTCAGTTTTTCCACCATTAACAGATGGGAAAACGAGAAAGTCAAACCGAACAATCTGGCGCAAAAAACCTTCTTTGATTTTTGTGAGAGCAACCTTATTGCTGTCCCTGACGAGCTGCGAAGAAACAATCTGAAATGAATGATTATAGATTAATTCAGGAAGAATCGTTATTCCGGTTGGAGCAAATTATTGCTGTATAGACTTGAGAATTAATCAAGCATACGCTCCTGCAAAAAAATCGGACAAGCCGCATCTTTTATGAGCATAAGAGTGGCAGACATAGATATTGGAGAAGAGGAAGAAAAACAATGAAAATTATTGTTGTTGGAATCGGAAAAATCGGTTATACGATAGCAAAACTTTTGTCTGAAAAAAGAAATGTTCACGTAACGGTCATTGATAATAACGGGACTGTTATTGATAACGTGTCCGAACAGATTGACGCAATATTCCTTTTAGGCAACGGCGCAAGCGAAAAGGTACTTATTGAAGCCGGAGCCAAAGATGCGGATTTGATTATAAGCACAACGAATGCCGACGAGTTGAATATCTTGTGCTGCATCATGGCAGAACGTCTGGGAACCAAGCATTCTGTAGCAAGAGTTCGCAATCCCGAATATATGCTTGAGTTAAACAATCTTTGGAAAGATCTCGGCATTGACATGATTATTAATCCGGAGGGGCAGACGGCAAGAGAAATTTCCAGGATTTTAAGATATCCTTCCACCGAAAAAATAGATACGTTTTTAGGCGGCAGGGTTGAACTTGTTTCTGTAAGAGTTGCTGATACTCCGGGGTATTTCATCGGTAAAAGCGTATCTAACGTTTTTAAAAAAAATATGGGTATCCTGCTTCCGGTTGTGGAAAGAGAAAACGAAGCCTTTATTCCCAACGGGGATTTTATATTTAAGGAATCCGACATCATTAAAATATTAGGCCGGCCGTCCCGAATAATGAAATTTCTGATTCAAATAAAAAGAAGGCCTAAAAAAGCGCAGGAAGTAATGGTTATAGGGGGAGGAAAAATCACACGCTACTTAGTTGAGCTGTTAAACAGGCACATGAATAAACCCATTATAAAAATTATCGAAAAAGACCGGGTAAAATGCGAAGCGTTGTTTGACAGCTTATCCTCGGGTTCCCTTGAAAACCGTTGTCTGTTCATTCATGGGGACGGAACGAATGAGGAACTGCTGAACGCTGAGGAAATCGACAAAATGGACGCCTTTATCTGCCTGACGGACAGGGACGAGGAAAACGTTTTCATTTCCCTTTACGCTTTGCGCAGGAGCGTTAAAAATGTTATTACAAAGGTAAACAATATTCATCAGAATATGGCAAAAGACCTGGGATTGGAGAGAATTATTACACCCCAAAGCATTACGGCTAATACGGTTTCCCGTTATGTCGACGGATTGATCGGAGCGCTTGGAAGCAATATCAAAACCATACACAATATTTTTTCCGGCAAGAACGAAAATGTCGAAGCGATTGAATTTCAGGTTAATGAAAAATCAAAATGTCTTGATATACCTCTGAAAGATATAAGGCTTAAGGAAGGGATTTTAATAGGCTGTATCAGCAGGGGGTCTGAAATTATCATTCCTTCAGGCGAAACAGAGATGCATATCGGTGACAGCGTAATTATTATATCAAAAAACAATGATATTCATAATCTGGATGATATTTTATCCGACAAAATAGAAATTTTACAGGACATTTTCAATAACGAGCAAGGGGAATAATGCAAAATGAATTATCGTCTCATTGTTAAATTGAGTGGGAATGTAATAAGAATAGAAGCATTATTCATGCTTTTTCCCCTTGCCGTTTCATTGATATACGGCAGCGGAGATCACATGGCTTTTATTTGGTCGATCCTGATTCTGGCTGTGGTGGGTACCTTGCTGGCTTTGTTAAAACCGTGGGACAAGAACTTCAGAACCCGGGATGCTTTTGTCGTTGCGGGAATTTCATGGATATTAATTTCCCTTTTCGGAGCACTGCCGTTTTACTTTTCCGGGTATTTTAACAGCTTCATAGATTGTGCTTTCGAATCAATATCGGGATTTACAACTACCGGTTCATCCATATTAACCAACGTTGAAGCCCTGCCGAAAGGAATATTGTTCTGGCGGAGCTTTTCCCATTGGATTGGCGGTATGGGAGTTTTAACATTCATGATGGCTGTAATACCGTCTATCAACGCATCATCAATCAATCTGCTGAGAGCGGAAAGCACCGGACCGGCACCTGATAAAATAGTACCCAAGATAAAAGAAACCGCCAGAATTATGTATTTGATTTATCTTGTAATGACTGTTATACTTATTATTTTACTGAAAATTACCGGGATGTCGCTTTTCGATGCCTTAACCAATGCTTTTTCCACGGCGGGAACCGGCGGATTTTCAAACATGAACGCAAGTATCAGAGCGTACAATAATATTGCCGCCGAAATAATTATAACGATTTTTATGTTTTTGTTCGGGATCAGTTTTTCGTTATATTTTATTTTACTCGGTAGAAAGTTTTTGAAATTCATAAAGGATCAGGAGTTGAAAGTTTATTTCGGAATCGTAATAGCGGCAATTATTATTATTACGATTAATATTTCAAAATTATACGGCGGAATACCCGAAGCATTAAGGCATTCGTCTTTTCAGGTTTCGTCCGTTATCTCTACCACGGGCTTTGCGACTACGGATTTTAACCTTTGGCCTACTTTAAGCAAAAGCATACTGGTGTTATTAATGCTTACGGGATGCTGTGCCGGTTCTACCGGCGGCGGTATGAAGCTTATAAGATTCATCATTCTTGCGAAAGCGGTTAAAGTGGAACTGGGTAAAATTTTTCATCCGAACAGCGTAAAATCGGTATCGGTAAACGGTAAGAAATTAAACAACGATATTGTCTTAAAGACCGCATTGTTTTTCTTTATTTATATTGCGCTTTTTTTGGTTTCGGTTCTGCTCGTATCCATTGAGGGTAAGGATATAATTTCAAATTCGACAGCGGTAATCGCCTCGTTAAGCAATATCGGTCCGGGGCTGGGTATAGTCGGTCCGACAGGAAACTATGCCGCTTATTCTTCTTTTTCAAAAATTGTTTTTTCGTTTTGCATGATTGCGGGACGATTGGAATTCTTCCCGTTGCTGGTTTTGTTCACTCCGTCCGCTTGGAAAAGAGGATTTATAAAATAATGTCAACTGAATAATTGGTAAAGCTAATTATTAGTGTGGTATAACCACACAAATTCATATCAAAACGGCATAAGAAGCCGTTTTGATTTGTTCAGTGGAAATTAAAATAGGAGTCGCGGTTGCTTTTTACCTTGTAATTATTCACATCACAAAAAAACATCTTTTATCATGGCAGATAAAAGATGTTTTTATAATGGCACGCCATGGGGGATTCGAACCCTCGACCTACTGGTTCGTAGCCAGGCACTCTATCCAGCTGAGCTAATGGCGCATCTTGTGCAAACAGTATAATAGCACAAACGCAGTCTTTTGTCAAGGGCAAGGCGATATTTTTTACCTGTAAAAAAGACAAAAAGGGCAAAAAGCCTTAAAATGCCTGAAATTTTTGCTTGACATTATTTTTCTTTATGCTATAATATATTGGTTACCTATTTGTTTATAAAACGGCATTTTTTCGCAGATCAAACGAGGTTTAAATGAAAATCAAGCTAATGTCCTTTAATATACAGCACGCAAGGAACTATAACTTCCCCAACGAAGACCGGATTGACATAAGGCTTATGGCCGACGTCATATCTGCCCAGGGTGGGGATATTGTGGGGCTGAACGAAGTGCGGGGAAAGGGAGAACACCCCGAATATACCGACCAGGCCAAGGAGATAGCCGAAATATTGGGTTACAACTATTTCTTTGCCCCCGCTTTGAGTTTTCCCGGCTTAGGGCTGTACGGCAACGCCATCGTAACCAGATTCCCCATTATATCGGCGGAGGTTATCCCCATCCCCGACCCGCCGGACAAAACCGCCGGCAATGGTTTTGAAACCAGATGTATCCTTAAGGCGGTTATCGACACAGGAACGCCCCTTACGGTGTTTGTAAGCCATTTCGGGCTTAACCCCTCCGAAGCCGAGAACGCGGCATCTGCCGCGGTAAAGGCATTGGCCGACGTCCCCTCCCCCAAGGTGCTTATGGGAGACTTCAACCTTATCCCCGATTCGCCCGTCCTTGACCGGATTCGCATACTTATGGCGGACACCGCCGATATGTTGGGAAGGCAGAAATTAAGCTTCCCTTCCGACAACCCCACACGAAAGATTGACTACATCTTTGTTTCCGACGACATTAAGGTTATCGAGGCGGATATTCCCGAAATAATAGCTTCCGACCACCGTCCCCATACCGCCCTTATAGAGCTTTAGTCTTTTTTCAGGACAAGGGTAATATCCTTCATCTTCATAAAATGGTTGGAAAGCTTCAGTTCTCCCCCCTTGTCCAAGACAAAACGGTGGGTGTAGCCGTAGGTTTCCTTATATGTGGCTGCTTCCTTTTTCCCGTCGCTGAAGGTTATAACCACCCTTTCACCGCCGGAAAGAATTAAATTTCCTACAAGAGAATCCATATTTGCTCCTTTGAAAAAAAGTCCGCCTTTTAAGCGGACTTTTTATTATTATTCACCGGATTTTTCCGTTTCCTTCTTCGAGGTTTCCTTCTTGGCTTTCTTTTCTTTTTTATCCTTCTTGAAAAGCTCGTCTGCGTCAACCAGGGTTACCAGCGCCATTTCCGCGCCGTCCCCCCTGCGGGGACCCAGCTTGTAAACCGCGGTGTAGCCGCCGTTGCGTTCTGCATAAAAGGGAGCTATTTTATCGAATAATTTATATACTACGTCCTCTCTCTTAAGAAAGGCGATTGCGCGTCTTTTGGATGCAAGAGTGTTGTCCTTACCCAAGGTGATAATCTTGTCGGCAAGGGAACTTACCTCCTTTGCGCGGGTAACGGTGGTTTCGATTTTACCGTTTTCAAGCAGATATGTTATCATCCCCTTTAGCATGGACATTCTGTGGGAAGTAACTCTGCCTAATTTTCTTGTTCCGGGCATTCAGATTGCCTCCTTCTTTATCGAAATAGAATAATACCTATTGTTAGTCGTCTGATTTCTTCAGGGAAAGTCCGAGGGAGTTTAGTTTCTTTATAACTTCTTCCAGAGACTTCTTGCCTAAATTCCTTACCTTCATCATATCCTCTTCGGTACGGTTTATAAGGTCTTCCACCGTATCTATGCCTGCCCGCTTAAGGCAGTTGAAGGAGCGCACCGACATATCCAGCTCCTCTATGGTCATATCCAGCACCTTTTCCCTTACCGCTTCCTTGCTTTCCACCATGACCTCGGTATTCTTTGCCTCGTCGGAAAGCTCCACAAACAGCTGAAGGTGGTCGCTTAATATTTTTGCCGCAAGGGAAACCGCTTCTCTGGCGTTGGTTACCCCGTTGGTGGTGAGTTCAAGAGTGAGCTTGTCGTAGTCGGTTATGTTCCCTACACGGGTGTTCTGAACCGAAAAATTACAGTTCTTTACCGGAGAGAATATCGAATCCGTATAGATGGTGCCTAATACCGGCACGGAGTTCTGCTTGTTCTTTTCGGCGGTGACATAGCCTCTGCCTCTGCCGAAGGTAATCTCCATATAAAAGGAGGCGCTGTCTTCAAGGGTAGCGATATGATGGTCGGGATTAAGTATCTCAATATCGCTGTCCGTCTTTATATCTCCTGCGGTTATATCTTTCGGACCGACTTCCTGGATAAACACGGTTTTGGGATTGTCGCAATGAAGTTTTGCGACTATCCGCTTAATGTTGAGGACTATTTCCGTAACGTCTTCCTTAACACCTTTGACTGTGGACAACTCGTGGAGTACGCCGTTAATCTTAATGCTTATAACGGCTACGCCGGGGAGGGAGCTTAATAATACTCTTCTCAGGGAGTTTCCAAGGGTAATGCCATAACCACGTTCAAGGGGTTCGATAACAAAAGTGCCGTGTTTTCCATCCTCGCTTATTTCTGCGGTAGTAATGCTCGGTCTTTCGATTTCGATCATTATAAAAACCTCCTTTATGGTTTAAAGTTATTTGGAATATAACTCCACTATGAGATGCTCCTCAAACGGAAAGTCCACATCATCTCTCTTGGGTAATGCGGCTACTGTAGCAACAATGTTTTCCTTATCCATGCTGAGCCAGGCGGGAGTCGTACGGTGCTTGATATTTTCGACAAGCACTTTAATCTTCGGTGAATTGCGGCTGGCTTCCTTGAGGGAAACAACATCGTTAAGGTTAACGATGTAGGAGGGGATATCCACCTTTTTGCCGTTCACCGTAAAATGACCGTGACGAACCAGCTGACGTGCCTCTTTACGGCTGTCGGCCATGCCCATACGGTAAACCACGTTATCAAGCCTGCGTTCGATGGCGGTAAGCAGGGCTTCGCCCGTCTGACCGGGTCTCTTGGCGGCTTTGATAAAGTAGTTCTTAAACTGCTTCTCTAAAATACCATAATATCTTTTTGCCTTCTGCTTTTCCCTAAGCTGAAGGTTGTATTCTTTAACTCTTTTTCTCCCCGCGCTTGCGCCGTGCTGGCCGGGAGCTTTTCCGCGCCTGTCGAAGGAGCATTTGTCGGAATAGCATCTGTCGCCTTTAAGCATAAGCTTGACGCCTTCCTTGCGGCAAAGCCTGCAAGCGGGTCCTGTGTATCTTGCCATTATTTAACCTCCAAATTCTAATGAAAATATTAAACGCGTCTTCTCTTGGGCGGTCTGCAGCCGTTGTGGGGAATGGGCGTTACGTCTTTTATCGAGGTGATGTCGAGTCCGGCTACCTGAAGGGCACGGATTGCGGCTTCTCTTCCCTGGCCGGGGCCTTTGACATAAACCTCAACGGTCTTAAGACCGTGTTCCATAGCGGCTTTTGCGGCGGTTTCCGCAGCCATCTGGGCGGCATAGGGGGTTGACTTACGGGAGCCCCTGAAACCGAGTTCGCCGGCGGATGCCCAGGATATCGCATTACCCTGCAAATCGGATATAGTCACTATGGTATTGTTGAAACTGGCACGAATATGAGCGGCGCCCCGGTCTATATTCTTCCGTTCGCGACGCTTCTTCGTAACAGTTTTTTTCTGTGTCGCCATTGTTTATCTCCTTCCTTACTTCTTCTTGTTGGCAATCGTCTTGGCGGGGCCTTTTCTTGTGCGGGCGTTGGTTTTTGTCCGCTGTCCCCTGACGGGAAGACCCTTTCTGTGACGGATGCCACGATAGCAGTCAATCTCAACAAGCCGCTTTATGTTAAGGGCAACTTCCCTGCGGAGGTCACCTTCCACCACGTAGCTGTTTTCGATTGCTTCACGGAGTTTGGCGATGTCGTCTTCGGTTAAATCTTTGACACGGGTGTCGGGATTTATACCGGTATTCTTTAAAATTTCGTTGGCACGGCTCCTGCCTATACCGTAAATATAGGTAAGACCGATTTCAACACGTTTAGCGTTTGGAATGTCAACGCCGGAAATACGAGCCATTGTTACACCTCTCTTATCCTTGTCTTTGCTTGTGTTTGGGGTTTTCGCAAATAACCCTTATAATGCCTTTGCGCTTGATTATTTTGCATTTGTCGCAAATTCTCTTTACCGAAGGCCTTACTTTCATTTTTCATACCTCCAAAAACGAACTACGGTTTTTCCTTCATGGTAAAACCTATTTAGCTCTGTATGTTATCCTTCCCTGGGATAAGTCGTAAATGGAAACTTCGACGGTAACCCTGTCGCCGGGAAGAATCCTGATGTAATGCATACGCATTTTGCCGGAAATATGTGCCGTCACCATATGTCCGTTGCTTAACTGAACTTTAAACATTGTGTTGGGTAGCACTTCCGTAACTACACCTTCAAATTCAATAACATCGTCCTTAGGCAGAATTATCCCTCCTTGTCAGCCGGTTGCTCGGTACACTGATTGCTTTTTTGAATCGTATCCAAATAAGCTGCCGTTGCTTTTCTTAACATGCCGTTGGTAGCCTTTGAAACATCGGCTATTCCGGCGCTTCCTAAAATCCTGATATGCTTGATTTTTTTTAGCTTGGGTTTTTCAACCCGCCGTCTTCTCCCGTCGGCGTACAATATATGATTTTCGTCAACGGTTTTCAGAACGACGAATATTCTTCCTTTATCTTTCCCTGCAAGGGACAAAACCAGCGTGTTTGAAAAATCCATCATTTCAGTAAAGTTTGAATCCCCTATGCGGGTACGGTTAAAATTTCGGGACCGTTTGAAGTAATTGCAACGGTGTTTTCGTAATGGGCCGAAAGCTTTCCGTCAAGGGTAACCACTGTCCAGCCGTCATTCAGAACCCTGACTTTCCAGGTGCCCTGGTTTATCATAGGCTCTATCGCAAGCGTCATGCCTTCCCTTAATAAAACCCCGTGTCCGGGACGGCCGAAGTTGGGTATGCTGGGTTCCTCATGCATTTGCCTGCCTATGCCGTGGCCTACGAAATCCCTTACCACCGAAAAGCCGAACCGGGTTGCGTATTCCTCCACGGCGTTTCCGATGTCGCCTATCCGGTTGCTGGTTACCGCCTTTTCAAGGGCTTTGAAAAAGCTTTCCTTAGTTACCTGAATAAGCTTTTCGGTTTCCGGAGCCACGTTTCCCACCGGTATGGTGGCGGCGCAGTCCCCCTGATAGCCCTTGTAGATTGCCCCCACATCGATTTTTACGATGTCCCCCGCGTTAAGCACACGGTTTGAGGGTATCCCGTGGATAACCTCCTCGTTCACCGAAACGCAGGCTGCGGCGGGGAATCCGTTGTATCCTAAAAACGAAGGGGTTGCGTTATGGCGGGCAATCACTTCTCGAATCTTTTTATCGATCTGTCTGGTGGTTACCCCTTCCTTAACCATAAGGCTGCCTTCTTCCCTGGCAAGGGCGGTTATCTTTCCCGCATCCCGCATTATTTCAAGCTCGGCGGGGGATTTTATGGTAATCATGCTATCCCCAGCGCTTCGAATACCAGGCGGGTGGTGTCGTAGACTTCAATCTGGCTTGTTACGGTCTGTAACAGTCCTTTCCGGTCGTAATAGGCTTTGACCGGTTCGGTCTGGCTGTGGTAGGTTTCAAGCCGGCTTTTGATGACTTCCGGATCGTCGTCCTTCCTTGATATCAGCTTTCCGCCGCACTTGTCGCAGTGGATGTTGTCTTTTGTGGGGTTGAAGATAACCGAATAGGGGGTGCCGCAGTCTTCGCAGAGACGCCGAGCGGCAAGGCGTTTTATGATTTCCCCGTCGGAAATTTCGATGGAAAGCACCACATCGATTTCAACTCCCATTTCCTCAAGAGCGTCTGCCTGGGGGATGGTACGGGGAAAGCCGTCAAGAATAAACCCTTTGCTGCAGTCGGGGAAACTTATGCGTTCCTTTATAATGGCGGTAACCACTTCGTCGGGAACCAGCTTTCCCGCTTCCACATATTCCTTCGCTTTTATGCCGGTGGGGGTTTGGTTTTTCATTGCCTCCCGCAGCACGGCGCCGGTGGATATGGTGGGTATATTTAATTTTTCGGAAATTATCTCCGCCTGGGTGCCTTTACCTGCTCCCGGAGGGCCGAACAAAACAATGTTCATGCCGATTCTCCTTTATTCAAGAAAGCCCTTATAGTGGCGCATGGTAATCTGGGCTTCCAGTTCCCTGGTGGTTTCAAGGGCAACGCCTACAATAATGAGAAGCGAAGTGCCGCCGAATGCCAGCTGGGAGAACACATAGGAAAATCCTGCGCCGGTCCACGCCCTTATCATAACGATAAGTATGGGGAATATGGCTATAAAGGACTGGAATATGGCGTCGATGAGGGTAACCCTGTTTAACGTCCTTCTGATATAGTCGGCGGTGGGCTTACCGGGACGGTGCCCTAATATGGTGCCGCCGTTTTTCTGAAGGTTGGACGCAACTTCCATGGGATTAAAGGAAATTGACGTGTAAAAATAAGCGAATCCTATAATAAGGATGAAATAGCAGATTATATAAATGGGAAACTTTGAGTTGGGTGAAAACCAGTCGTTTACGCCGTTCGTCCAGGAAGTGAATATAAGCGCCAGTGTCGAGGGTATGGCGACTATCGACTGGGCGAAGATTATGGGCATAACGCCGGTCATGTTAAGCTTGATGGGGAGGAAGGTATTGTTCCCGCCGTAAACCCGCCGGCCGACCTGACGCTTGGCGTACTGGACGGGAAGCCGTCTTTCCGCATTGGTGAAGAACACCACGAACCAGATAACCGCAAGCATGAACACCAACGCTAAGAACACCCAGAGAAGGAATATATATTCCTGCTTATTGATACTGTCGGAAATATATCTCGATGCCAGAATTATGATAGTTGGACCTCTGGCAAGGATGTTGGCGAAAAGTATGATGGAAATGCCGTTGCCTATTCCCTTTTCGTCGATCCGTTCGCCAAGCCACATTATGATTGACGCGCCCGCAGTAAAGGAGGCGATTATAACGATGGCGGCAAAAAAGGAATCGTTACTTAAAAATTCATCCTTAATGGTCTGAAAATAACCGTAGGAAAGGATAAGAGCGAGAGCCACGGTCAGATAACGGGTGATGTGCTGAATTTTCTTCTGACCTTCGGGACCGCTTTTCTGAAGCCTTTCAAGGGCGGGAATAGCCACGGTAAGCAGGTTCATGACTATTGATGAGGTAATGTAGGGGGAAATCGACAGCGCAAACAGCGTTGCCCTTGAGAAAGCGTCCCCCGACAGGAGGTTGAAGTAACCTAAGATGGTTGAACCGGTTGCCTGGTTCTCGAAATAGTTTTTTAAGGCTTCACTGTTAACGAAGGGTACGGGGATCTGGGAGCCGAGGCGGAACAGTATGACAATGAAAAGGGTATAGAGCAGTTTTTTTCTAATGTCCTGAACTTTCCATGCATTCTTCAGCGTCTCAAACATCATACCACCTCTGCTGTTCCACCCGCAGCCTCAATCTTCTCCTTAGCGGACTTTGAAAAGACCGACGCCTTAACGGTCAACTTCTTGGTAAGCTCACCTTGTCCTAAAACCTTCAGTCCGCAAAGTTCCTTACGGACAAGGCCTGTATTCATAAGGGCTTCCAGGTCAACGGTTTCACCGTCTTCGAAAAATTCGTTAAGCCTGTCAAGATTGATTATGGCGTATTCCTTTGCAAAGAGGTTATTGAAGCCCCTCTTGGGAAGTTTCCGGTATATGGGGAGCTGACCGCCTTCAAAACCGGGTCTTACACCGCCGCCCGAACGGGAATTCTGCCCCTTGTGGCCGCGTCCTGCGGTTTTGCCGTTGCCGCTGCCGGGACCTCTTCCCTTTCTGTAGTTAGGCTTGGTGGAGCCGGGAGCCGGAGAAAGCTCATGAAGTTTCATAACATATCCTCCTTATTCGTTGACTTCATCAACGGTGATGAGATGGGAAATAACGTTTATTTTGCCTTCAACCGCCTTGTCCTTTGCCACGACCTTGTGGTCGCCCACCTTGGTGAGGTTTAAGGACTTTGCGGTTTCGATCTGTTTCTTTGAACATCCTATAAGGCTTTTTGCAAGAGTAATTTTAATCTGTGCCATTATTATACCCCCTTAACCCTTCACTGCCTCAACGCTGATTCCCCGCATGGCGGCGATTTCTTCCGCATTTCTAAGCTGGGAAAGGGCGTCGAAGGTGGCTTTAACCACGTTGGTGGGGTTGTTGGAACGGAGGCATTTACCCCGTATGTCCTTAATTCCCGCGGATTCGAACACGGCGCGCATGGAGGAGCCGGCTATGATTCCGGTACCGGGGGTGGCGGGCTTAAGCAGCACGCTGCCGGCGCCGTATTCGCCGATAACCTCATGGGGGATGGTGGTGCCCTTTAAGGAAACGGTGATTATGTTCTTTTTGGCCGCCTCGATGGCTTTTCTTATAGCCTCAGGAACTTCCGCCGCCTTGCCGAGTCCGTAGCCCACATGGCCGTTGCCGTCGCCTACCACGATTAACGCGGCAAAGCGGGCGATACGTCCGCCCTTAACGGTTTTGGACACTCTTTTGGTGGTAACAAGGGTTTCTTTAAGCTCAATTTCGGAAAAATCGAATTTTTTGTTAACCATATCAGTACCTCCTAAAACTTGAGTCCGGCTTCACGGGCACCGGCTGCCAGTTCCGCAACACGACCGTGGTAAAGGTAGCCGCCTCTGTCAAACACGACTTCGGTTATTCCCTTTTCCATTGCCCGCTGTGCTATAAGCATTCCGACCTTCTTAGCCGCTTCTTTGTTTCCGCCGGTTCCGATTTCCTTCTCATAGCTGGAGGCTGCCACAAGGGTATTGCCTGTGGTGTCATCTATAATCTGTACGTTTATATTGTCGTTGGAACGGTAAACACTGAGCCTTGGACGGGAAGGGGTGCCAAAGATCTTCGCCCTGACCCTTATATGTCTTTTAAGGCGCTTTGTGTTGGTGTCTTCTCTTTTAAACATTTTTTCTCACTCCTTCCGACTACTTGCCGGCCTTACCGGTCTTGCGTCTGATGACTTCGTCAGCATACTTGACGCCTTTGCCCAGGTAAGGTTCGGGAGGACGCTTGCTTCTGATTTCAGCAGCCAGCTGACCTACCTGCTGTTTGTCTATTCCCCTGACTATGATTTTGTCCGCCTGGGGAACGTCAAAGGTAATGTTTTCGGGTTCTTTGAAGAATATCTGGTGGGAATAGCCCAGGTTTAGCACCAGCTGGTTTCCCTGCTTCGTCGCCTTGTAGCCCACCCCGTTGATATTGAGTTCCCTGGAATAACCCTGGGTAACACCGGTAATCATATTGTTGAGGAGGGTTCTGGTAAGGCCGTGAAGGGCTTTGTTCTTCTTTTCGTCATTGGGGCGTGTAACATTTATTTTGTCACCGTCCCTGACAATGCTCATAAGGGGATGAAGCTGTCTGTTAAGTTCCCCTTTGGGGCCTTTAACCTTAACCAGATTGTTTTCTCCCACCGTGACGGTTACGCCTTCGGGAACGATAATTACTTCTCTACCTATTCTTGACATAATTATCCCCCTTACCATACAAAGGCGATGACTTCGCCGCCGATATTTTCTTTTCGAGCCTGCTTGTCGGTCATTATGCCTTTGGAAGTCGATACGATGGCTATGCCAAGCCCGTTCTTGACTTTGGGAAGGTCTTCGCAGGAGGCAAATATACGAAGCCCCGGCTTGGACACTCTCTTGATTCCCTGTATAATTCTGGTTTTGTTTTCGCCGTATTTAAGGGTAACGGTTATAACTCCCTGATTGTCGGGGGTTTCCTTAACCTCATAATCCTTGATATAGCCTTCATCTGTAAGAATACGGGCTATTGCCTTTTTCATGTTGGAGGCGGGTATATCAACGGTTTCATGTTTGGCGGAGTTAGCATTTCTTATTCTTGTAAGCATGTCTGCTATTACGTCAGTAACCTGCATTTTCTTTCCTCCTTACCAGCTTGCTTTCTTGACTCCGGGGATTTCGCCCTTGTAGGCAAGATTCCGGAAACAAATACGGCAGATGCCGAATTTTCTTAAATAAGCGTGGGGCCTTCCGCAAATTTTGCACCGGTTATAAGCTCTGGTAGAGAATTTCGGAGGCTGCTGCTGTCTTAATATCATTGATTTTTTTGCCATTTTAATTCCCTCCCTGCCTTACTGTTTTGCAAAGGGCGCGCCTAAGAGTCTAAGCAGTTCCCTTGCTTCTTCATCGGTCTTTGCGGTGGTTACTACGCATATATCCATACCCCTGACCTGATCGACTTTGTCATAGTCGATTTCGGGGAAGATTAGCTGTTCCTTTACCCCCACGGAGTAGTTCCCCCGTCCGTCAAAGCTGTTGGGGTTAATTCCCTTGAAGTCCCTTACCCTGGGGAGGGACAAATTAAAGAACTTGAATAAAAATTCGTACATCCTGTCCCCGCGGAGGGTTACCTTTGCGCCGATTTTGGAGCCGGCGCGGAGCTTAAAGTTGGACACCGACTTTTTGGCGGTGGTTACAACCCCCTTCTGACCGGTTATAACCGCCAGTTCGCTTAACACGTTGTCAAGCACCTTGGAGTTGTCCTTGGCTTCGCCGCAGCCCACGTTGATAACCACTTTTTCAAGTTTGGGAATCTGCATTACGTTTTCGTACCCGAACTTTTTCATAAGGGCGGGAGCCACTTCGTTTTTATAGTAATTTTTTAAAATTGCCATTGTCATAACTCCCTTCTCACAGTGTCTCGCCGCAATGGACGCAGGCCCTTATTTTTTCGCCGCTGTTGGTGATCACTCTGCGGATTCTGACGCCCTTCTGGCATTTCGGGCAGTAAAGCATAACCTTGGAGGTATAGACTGCCCCTTCGGTCTTGATTATTCCGCCGGGGTCTCCCTGCTTGCGGGGCTTTACATGCTTTGAAACGACGTGAACGCCTTCAACGATGCATTTGCCCTCTTTGGGAGAAACACCTATAACCTTGCCGATGGTAGGTTCCTTTAAATTGGAGCCTTTACCGCTTATAAGAACGACGGTATCTCCGGTTTTTATATGCATTTTACTCATTCAGGTTTCCTCCATTAAACAACTTCGGGGGCAAGGGAAAGAATTTTCATATAGTCTTTTTCTCTGAGCTCCCTTGCAACCGGCCCGAATATACGGGTTCCCCTGGGGCTGTTGTCTTCTTTTAACAAGACGGCGGCGTTTTCGTCGAACTTGACATAGGAACCGTCGGCTCTGCGATGTCCCTGTACGGTGCGTACCACCACCGCTTTTACGATTTCACCCTTTTTAACGGCGCCGCCGGGGATTGCCTTTTTAACCGTGCAAACCACCACGTCGCCGATGCGGGCGTATCTTCTGCCTGTGCCTCCGAGAACGCGAATGCACATCAGTTCTTTTGCGCCGGTGTTGTCGGCGACTTTCATATATGACTGTTGCTGTAACATTTCATGTCCTCCCGGCTATTTTGCCTTTTCAATTATTTCAACAAGACGCCAGCATTTTTCCCTTGAAATGGGGCGGGTTTCCATGATAAGCACCTTGTCCCCGACACTGCATTCGTTGTTTTCGTCGTGAGCCTTGAACTTAACGGTACGGCGGACGATTTTTTTGTAGAGGGGATGCTTGACGCTGTCTTCTATTGCCACGACAATGGTTTTATCCATTTTATTGGATACTACCTTGCCGACACGGGTTTTTCTTAAGCTTCTTTCGTTCTGTTCCATTTCGCGCTACTCCTTTCGATCAGGCGTTTTCTTTCAGTTCTCTTTCGCGGAGAACCGTAAGAATACGGGCGATTTCTTTTCTGATCTCGACTAATTTCATGGGGTTGTCGAGCTGGTTTATAGAGTGCTGGAAACGGAGGTGGAGGAGCTCCTTTTTGTCTTCCTTAAGCTTCTTTGTAAGTTCGGAAGCAGACATGGCTCTTATATCGTTTATATTCATCATGATTGCTTACCTCCTTAATTGTCCGAAGCAATGTCTGCCTTGGTGACAAACTTGCATCTGATGGGAAGCTTGTGCATGGCAAGACGCATGGCTTCTCTTGCCTGTTCCTCTGTAATCCCGCCCATTTCAAATAGAACTCTTCCGGGTTTGACCACGGCAACCCAGTATTCCGGCGAACCTTTACCGGAACCCATTCGGGTTTCGGCGGGCTTTTCGGTGACGGGCTTGTCGGGGAATATTTTTATCCAGACCTGACCGCCTCTCTTTATATAACGGGTCATGGCGACACGGGCGGCCTCTATCTGGTTGCTGGTTATCCAGGCCGGTTCCATTGCCACAAGACCGAATTCACCGTTGGAAATCTTGTTTCCCCTTGTGGCTTTGCCCTTCATACGGCCTCTCTGGACACGCCTGTATTTAACTCTTTTGGGCATCAACATAGTTTACTTACCTCCTTCTTGATTTGAAGGACGCTTAACCTCTGGGAGTATCTCGCCTTTGTATATCCAGACCTTAACGCCGATTCTGCCGTATGTGGTGGCGGCTTCGGCGAAGCCGTAGTCTATGTCGGCACGCAGAGTCTGGAGGGGGATTGTTCCTTCATGGTAATGTTCGCGTCTTGCAATTTCGGCGCCGCCTAAGCGTCCGCTTACCGAAACCTTAATACCCTTGGCGTTGAGCTTAATGGCTTTGGATATTGCCTGCTTCATCGCTCTGCGGAAGGAAATCCGCTTTTCGAGCTGGGCGGCTATGTTTTCCGCCACCAGCTGGGCATTAACGTCGGGCTGCTTGACTTCCAATACGTTTATGGTGCAGGGCTTTCCCGTGAATTTCTCCACGTCCGCTTTAAGCTTTTCGATTTCGGCGCCGCCCCTGCCTATGATTATGCCGGGCTTGGCGGTGTGGATGACTATGTGCAGCCTGTCGCCGTTTCTTTCTATTTCGATAGCGGGTATGCCTGCCTGATAAAGCTTTCCCTTTAAATATCTGCGGAGCTTGTAGTCCGCCACAAGGGTGTCGCCGAATACTTCGTCTTTAACATACCAACGGCTGGACCAGTCTTTGATTATACCGACCCTTAAACCGTGGGGGTGAACTTTCTGTCCCATGTGTTACCTCCTTAATCCCTTTCCTTTAACACTATTGTAATGTGTGAGGTGCGCTTAATAACACGGTGCGCCGAGCCTTTGGGGGCGGGTCTTATGCGCTTCATGTATTTAAGCTTGCCGGGATTTACAAAGCATTCCGCAACATACAGCTTTTCCGTATCCATCTCATGATTGAATTCGGCGTTTGCCGCGGCGGATGCCAAAAGCTTGCTTATTGGCTCGCAGGCTATTTTGTTTGTGGTTTTGAGTATTGCGGCAGCTTCCGCAACATTTTTGTTCCTGATTAAATCAAGCACTATTTTTACCTTTCTCGGTGTCATGCGCAGCTGTGTAAGATGCGCCTGTGCTGTTTTCTGTTCCACTGTAATTACGCCTCCTTTCAATCGTTATTTGCCGGCGTTCGAAGTTTTGGAACCGGCGTGGCCACGGAAGGTTCTGGTGGGGGCGAATTCCCCTAACTTATGACCGACCATGTCCTCAACTATATAAACGGGAACATGCTTTTTCCCGTCGTGGATGGCAATGGTGTGTCCCACGAATTCGGGGAATATGGTGGATGCCCTTGACCAGGTCTTAATAACCCTTTTTTCACCGGTCTTGTTCATCTGGCTTATTCTGGTGTAAAGCTTTTTATCAACAAATGGGCCTTTTTTAATGCTTCTGCTCATAATTCAATCCTCCATACCCGCCTATTTGGCGTTCCTGCGCTTGACAATGAACTTGTCGGTGCGGGCTTTCTTCTTCCTGGTCTTATATCCAAGGGCGGGTTTTCCCCAGGGAGTTAAGGGGCCGGGATGACCTATGGGAGCTCTGCCTTCGCCGCCGCCGTGGGGGTGGTCAACCGGGTTCATAACCGAACCGCGGACTGTCGGCCTTATTCCCATATGGCGTTTCTTGCCGGCTTTGCCGATTTTAATGTTTTCGTGTTCAAGGTTGCCTACCTGGCCGATAATGGCGCGGCAGTCAAGACGGACGAATCTGACCTCGCCGGAAGGAAGGCGGATTTGCGCCATTCCGTTTTCCTTAGCCATAAGCTGGGCGGAAGCGCCTGCCGAACGGGCAATCTGTGCGCCCCTGCCGGGATACAGCTCTATGCCGTGGATAACCGTGCCGACGGGGATATTTTCGATGGGAAGCATGTTGCCGGCTTTAATGTCGGCGTCCTTTCCGGTATATACCACATCCCCTGCGGTAATGCCGTCGGGAGCTAAAAGATAGGACTTCCTGCCGTTTTCGTCTTCGGTAAGGGCGATATAGGCGGTACGGTTGGGATCGTATTCGATACCGATAATCTTGCGTGCGCCCTCTTCGGTGCGTCTGAAATCTACTATCCTGTATTTCTTTTTGTTTCCGCCGCCCCTGTGCCTTACGGTGATCCTGCCCATATTGTTGCGGCCGGAATTCTTCTTGAGGATGGTTATAAGGCTTTTTTCGGGGGCTTTCTTGGTGATTTCCTCAAAAGAAGGAGTAACCATGTTTCTCCTTGACGGAGTTGTCGGTTTATAAAATTTGTTACCCATGTTTCTTCTCCTTCCTTTCTTACATTAAGCTGTCAAAGAATTCGATACTCTTGGAATCGGGAGTGAGCTTAACGAAGGCTTTTTTCCACTCGCTGGTCTGACCCGTGACATATCTAACCTTTTTGGGTTTGGATTTCATTTTAACGGTTGTCACCTTTGCAACCTTGACGCCGAAGATTTCCTCAACCGCCTTGGCGATTTCGATTTTGTTGGCGTCCATGGCTACACGGAAGGTGTACTTTTTGTCGCGCATATCGGCTATTGCCGCTTCGGTAATTACCGGCTTCTGAATAATGTCGTATGCGGTTTTCATTGAGCATATACCTCCTCAAGCTTGGCGACTGCGTCCTTTGTTATAACCATTTTGCCGTATCTGAGTATTTCATATACGTTAAGGGAATTATACTGGGCGGTCGCCACAGCGGGAATGTTGGCTGCGGATTTGATAACTTTTTCGTCGACTTTGTCAAGGACGATAAGGGCTTTCCCGTTTACGCCGTTGGCTTCGAGAAAGGCCGCTACCGCTTTCGTCTTGTATTCTTCAAGGGCGATATTGTCAATGACAATCAGGTCCCCCGAAGCTACTTTGGACGAAAGGGCCGAAAACATCGCAAGCCGTTTAATCTTCTTGTTTACCGACGTTCTGTAGGAACGGGGCTTGGGACCTAAAGCTATGCCACCGTGGGTCCACTGGGGCGAACGGGTTGAACCCTGCCTTGCCCGGCCTGTTCCCTTCTGACGCCAGGGCTTTCTGCCGCCCCCCGAAACTTCCGCTCTGGTAAGGGTGGATTGGGTGCCCTGCCTCTGGTTGGCGAGATAGGCTTTCACTACGGCGTGAAGCGCGTTCCGGTTTACCTCTGCGCCGAATATTTCTTCGGACAGTTCGACAACGCCCACTTCTTCGCCCTTCATATTATAAACTTTTACGTTAGGCATTTCTGTTTCCTCCCTTCCCTTTACTTAACGGTGTTTCTTACGAACACTATGCCGTTTTTAGAGCCGGGTATTGCGCCCTTTACGGCTATAAGGTTTTTATCCGCATCGATCTTAACCACTTCAAGATTCAACACGGTTACTTTTTCGTTTCCGTACTGACCGGCCATCTTCTTGTTCTTGAATATACGGCTGGGGTCGGAGTTGGCGCCCATCGAGCCGGGCTGACGGTGAACCGGGCCGGTACCGTGGGTCATTCTCAGACGGTGGGTTCCCCATCTCTTTATAACACCGGAATATCCCCGGCCTTTGGTTGTGCCGGTGACATCAACCTTTTCCCCTACGTTGAACACGTCCGCCGTAAGGGTGTCCCCCACATTGAGTTCGGTTGAATTTTCAAGCTTGAATTCCTTAAGATATTTCTTGAAGGAAACCCCCGCCTTTAAGAATTCGCCCTTTTGGGGTTTGCTGAGCTTTCTTTCCGCAATGTCGGAAAAGCCTAATTTCACGGCATTATAGCCGTCACGGTCTTTGGTTTTCTTCTGAACAACCACGCAGGGACCTGCGTTGATTACGGTAACCGGAATGACATTGCCTTTTTCGTCGAAAACCTGGGTCATGCCGATTTTTCTTCCGATAAGTCCTTTTTTCATTTTTAAATAAATCCTCCTTGGTTATTGGTTGGCGTAATCAGCCAACGTGACCTTTTTTTGTAGCGATAATTAAAGTTTGATTTCGATATCCACACCGGCGGGAAGTTCTATGGACATAAGGGCATCAACGGCTTTTGCCGAGGGCTTGATTATATCAATCAACCGCTTGTGGGTGCGATATTCAAACTGTTCCCTCGAGTCCTTATACTTGTGCACCGCCCGCAGAATGGTTATTATCTGCTTGTCGGTGGGAAGGGGAATCGGGCCCGAAACGGCGGCGCCGTTTCTTCTTGCGGTTTCCACGATCTTTTCGGCTGCCTGGTCTATCAGGGTGTGGTCATACGCTTTAAGCCTGATTCTTATTCTTTCCTTCTTTGCCATACTTGTGTTTTGCCTCCTTAAAATTTAGTTTTAATTTTGGCGGGTGCGGACATCTTTTCGGGTGTTTCAAACACCACCTTTAAAAAATGCCGACCTGTCGCCCGATTGTCGGACATACTCCGCCGAAGTTACCCGCCTAAATGACGGCAATCTCCAGCCTCATCGCACATCAAGCAAAAGCCAGTTTACTACAATAAAAATCACTTGTCAAGGGGTTTTACGAAATAATTCCGTGGGTTTGTAAACATTTTGTGAACGCTGTTCCGGCATCAAAAAATTTCGTAAAATCCGTTTACAAAACACAAAAAAGTGTTATAATTGTCACAATATATTACCGCAGCATAGGATAATATATAAAAAGGAGGGCGGGGTAATGGAAAAAAGCTATGCTTTCAGCGGCACCTGCGCCAGAGGGGTAACCTTCGAACGCACCGAGGACGGCAAAATACGCAATATCCGCTTTACCGGCGGCTGCAACGGCAACCTTAAGGGAATTGCCTCCCTTTGCGAGGGAATGCCGGCGGAAATAATTATACGGCGCCTGAAAGGGTTGAAGTGCGGCTATAAGAACACCAGCTGCCCCGACCAGTTTGCCGGAGCCCTTGAAAAAGATATTCAGAAATAAGGATAGCTGAAATATGAATAAGGAATACCAACGGTGGCTTAATTCGTCGGATACGGACGAAAAAATAAAAAAGGAACTATATAATATAAAAGGAAATGAAGAGGAAATAACCTCCCGCTTTGCCCTTCCCCTATCCTTCGGTACGGCAGGCCTGCGGGGGATAATGCGCGCCGGAATAAACGGGATGAATGTCTATACCGTTTCCCAGGCAACCCAGGGTCTGGCGAATGTCATTATTGCGTCGGGGGGAAGTCAAAAGGGGGTTGCCATTGCCCATGATTCCCGGAACAACTCCCGTTTATTCGCCGAAACCGCCGCGGGAGTACTTGCCTATAATAATATTAAGGTTTATTTGTTCGAATCCCTCCGTCCCACGCCGGAGCTTTCCTTCGCGGTGCTTTTCCACGGGTGCATTGCGGGGATAAACATAACCGCCTCCCACAACCCTAAGGAGTACAACGGCTACAAGGTTTACTGGAGCGACGGCGCCCAGCTCCCCCCCGAACAGGCGGACAGAGTGGCGGAGGAAATGGGCAAAACCGATGTTTTAACCGTCAAAACAGCCGACCTTGATAAAGCCGTTTCATCGGGACTTGTAAAAATTATCGGCAGGGAAACCGATGATGAATATATTAAGAATGTTCTGAATTGCAGCATAAACCCCGTAGTCATAAGGGAATACGGAAATTCGCTGAATCTGGTTTACACCCCCCTTCACGGCACGGGCAATAAAGTAGTACCCCAAGTGCTTAAGCTGGCGGGGATTGATAACCTCACCGTAGTTCCCGGACAGGATATCCCCGACGGCAACTTCCCCACGGTTAAGTCCCCTAACCCGGAAAACCCCGAATGCTTTGAGATGGCGGTGGAGTTTATAAGGAAAAACCGCCTCCCCACCAACGTGATTATCGCCACCGACCCGGACGGCGACCGTTTAGGGGTGGCCGTTAAGGACACCGACGGAAGCTTTATCCCCCTTTCGGGGAACCAGATAGGGGCAATCCTGGTGGATTACATTATAAAAGCAAGGAAGGCAAGGGGAACTCTCCCCGGTAACGCCTGCGCCGTAAGGTCTGTGGTGTCCTCGGAATTGTTCGATAAAATATGCCGTAAGAACGGTGTAAAGCCGGTTACCGTGCTGACGGGCTTCAAATATATCGGCGAAAAGATACAGGAATACGAAAAAACCGGCGAACACACCTTTGTTTTCGGCTATGAGGAAAGCCAGGGCTTTTTGTCCGGCGGGTATGTGCGGGATAAAGACGCTATAAATGCCTCGCTGTTGATTGCCGAAGCTGCCTCATATTACAAAAGCCAAGATAAAACCCTGTCCGCCGCCCTTGACGACATTTATGCCGAATACGGCTATCACGGCGAAATCACCCTTTCGGTGACGATAACCGGCTCCCTCCCCCTTGATATAATGAACCGAAAGATGAAAACCCTCCGGCAGAGCGGAATCAGCAGTATAAACAACGTGCCGGTTAGGGTGAGGGGGGATTTTTCGGAAGGGGTCATGATTGATATCGATACGGGGAGAGAAACCCCCACCGGTCTCCCCCTTTCGGATATGCTGTATTACAAAACCCGGGACAACACCGCGGTGATTATCCGCCCGTCGGGAACCGAACCCAAGGTAAAGGCATATATTTTAACAAGCGGCAAAAACAGGGAAGAAACTTTAAAGAAGCTTTCGGAATACAAAATCCATATATTAAAGCTGTTTGAATAAATCCAATATATAACGGAGGAATTAAAATGAATACCGTAAAAATTCAAAAGCAAAACGTTAAAATGATAGCCCACCGGGGGCTTTCGGGAATCGAACAGGAAAACACCAACGTCGCCTTTATCGCCGCGGGAAACCGCAGCTATTTCGGCATTGAAACCGACGTGAGAAAAACCGCCGACGGCCAGTTCGTAATTCTCCACGACGACCACACCGAACGGGTGGGAACCGACGTCCTTTACCCCGAAAAGACCACCTTCGAAACCCTGAGGGCGTTACGCCTGAAGGATAAAAACGGCGTGCGGGGGAGGGCGGATTTACACCTTTGCTCTTTGGAGGAATACATAGAAACCTGTAAACGATACGAAAAGCATTCGGTGCTTGAGCTTAAGGGACTTTACGACCTTCAGACCCTTTCGGACATGATAAACCGCATAAGGGAAATCGGCTGGTTGGAGAATGTGATTTTCATATCCTTTGCGCTGGATAATCTCATAAAGGTAAGGCAGCTTCTCCCCGACCAGAAAATCCAATGGCTTACCTGCGAATTCAACGAAAACATACTGGCATCCATGAAGGAATACAGTCTGGACCTTGACATTTATTTCGGCGGTCTTCACGAAGAGGACGTCAAGGTTATTCACGACGCCGGTTTTGAAGTCAACTGCTGGACGGTTGACCGCAAGGAGGATGCCGAAAGGCTGGTTTCCTGGGGGGTTGACTACATAACTTCCAACATTCTCGAATAATTTTTCTCTTTTTATAAAAAAAGTACTTGACAAAAGTATTTAATTGTGTTATATTCTGTTCAAATATTTTTTAACCAAATATAAACCGTTGATTAAGAGTAGTAAGCCAGTTCAATTCCTTTCCAGAGAGTAGGGCGTCGGTGGGAGCCATACAGGGAATGCTGACCGAATGGACTTATGAGGGCAGCCGAAAGAGCAGTTTTGCTTGAGTAGTAGCTGACGGGTTCCGCCCGTGACAGCGGTAACGCATGATAGTGCGTGAGGGGGCATTGTTTTCAATGCCAATTTGGGTGGTACCGCAGAGGCTTAGCCTTTGTCCCAATGTTTTGGGGCAAAGGCTTTTTTGTATTCAATTCCGGTTTGAATAAATACTATCAATGAAAGAAGGTTAAAGAAATGCAAAAGAAAATTCCCTACCGCACATATTTAAGAGAGGACCAGCTGCCGAAATACTGGTATAACCTGAGGACCGTCATGAAGGAAGACGTTCCCCCCATGCTTAATCCGGGGACGGGAAAACCCATGACCTTTGAGGAACTCAGCGCGGTATTTTCTGAAGAATGCGTTAAACAGGAGCTGGATTCCGCAACCGAATATGTGGAAATCCCCGAGGAAGTAAGGCATATTTACACCGAATACCGCCCCTCCCCCCTGGTCAGGGCATACAATGTGGAAAAAGCCTTGAATACCCCGGCGAAAATCTACTACAAGTTTGAAGGCAACAACACCTCCGGCAGCCACAAACTCAACTCCGCCATCCCCCAGGCGTATTACGCCAAGGCACAGGGGCTTTCCGGCATCACCACGGAAACCGGGGCGGGCCAGTGNNCCGGCAGCCACAAGCTGAATTCCGCCATCCCCCAGGCCTACTACGCCAAAAAGCAGGGCTTAAAGGGGCTTACCACCGAAACCGGCGCGGGACAGTGGGGCACCGCCGTTTCCGAAGCCTGCTCCTACTTCGGCCTTGACCTTGATGTATTCATGGTTAAGGTGTCCTATGAGCAGAAGCCCTTCAGAAAAACTCTGATGAGGGTTTTCGGCGGCAAGGTGGTGGCTTCCCCTTCGGACACCACCGAAGCGGGGAAAAAAATCCTTGAAACCAACCCCGCCACCGGCGGATCCTTAGGCTGCGCCATAAGCGAAGCGGTGGAGGCGGCGGTCACAAGGGAGGGCTACCGGTATGTGTTGGGGTCGGTACTTAACCACGTGCTGTTACACCAGTCGGTTATCGGCCTTGAATGCGAAACCGCCCTTAAGCTGTATGACGAATATCCGGATATAGTCATCGGCTGCGCCGGCGGCGGTT